>CEQW01004449.1_pt1 | contig 22653 bp, 12 predicted proteins | sample 530891 | NCBI WGS metagenome assembly CEQW01 (sample SAMEA2621066, study PRJEB7988) | marine metagenome | biome: marine biome (ENVO:00000447); feature: surface water layer (ENVO:00002042); material: "saline water (ENVO:00002010), including plankton (ENVO:xxxxxxxx)" | depth 5 m
TTAACAGTCCCACGCTCCACCAGCTAAGCTAAATCGGCGAGTTTGTCCAGAAACCTCTCCTTTATGACGGCTTCCATCAATTCAAGTCGTGGGACAATCAGATATTGTCACTGTTTCCAGTATTCTTGAATTGATACCGACTTGATAATCGGAGATTGTAATGGAATTTTTTAGGCGTTGAACCAGTTGCATGTCAATTCCAAAAGGTCCATCCAGCGTAAGAACGATATCACCCTCTTGGACTTCGCTTCCAATGTGTTTGTGAATCTCAATCCCAACACCATGATCGATGTCTTGACCTTGGACGGACCTTCCTGCACCCGCTTCACAAAGCACTTGGCCAATGGCTAGAGCGTCCAAATCAGCAATATAGCCTGACTTTTCTGCCTGCAGCGTGTATTGCTGTGGTGCTCGTTGGAGAACACTCCATGGATTTTCAACAAGTTCTTGGGCAACGATTGAATCTACCCCTTGTCGTACGAGCATCGCCTTGAACTCATTGAGGGCAGAACCATTTGAGATGACTTCTGCAATATCAAATCCTAACGCATTGGCTTGCGCATGAACCAATTCCATTGTGTCTTGTGGACCTATGCCTTTCAAACAATCAATGGACTCAGCAATCTCATGACTGTTCCCCAACAATCTGCCGATAGGGTGATCCATTTGTGTAATTTGAGCTTTCACTTCGATTCCGAGTTCTGTCCCAACGCGAACCATGGATTGAGCAAGTTTCCGAGCTTCCTCGGAGTGTTGCATGAATGCAGCACGGCCAAACTTCACGTCAAGAACCAGTGATTGAATGCCTTCAGCCGCTTTTTTTGATAGAATTGACGCAGTGATCAACCCAATACACGGAACAGTCGCTGTTACATCACGAATGGCGTACAAAATGGAATCGGTTGGGGCAATCTCTGCAGTTTGTCTTGAAATGAAGCACGGATTGTCGTTCATTTCTTCTATGGTTAGTCCTGTGTTAAATCCTGGAATCGATTCAAGTTTATCGATCGTCCCTCCCGTGTGTGCTAATCCTCTGCCAGCAAGCATGGGTACTACAGCACCACAAGCACGCAAGGCAGGCGCAAGAATGAGACTCATTTTATCACCCACACCACCAGTTGAATGTTTGTCGATTGCAGTTGTTTGTTGCGGAAGGCGATCACCCTGTTCCAGCATAGCCCTGGTTAGATCTGTTGTTTCCTTTGCATTCAATCCATTGATTTGACAAGCCATCAGAAAGGCTCCAATCTGTTCGTTTGGAATCTGGTTTAGATTTTGAATGAACCATTCGATTTCAGCTTGTTCTAGGGCATGTCCATCCCGCTTTTTAGCAAGCAGGCTTGGTATGTGCATTGCAATCAACTCTCGTCAGCAGATGCCAACCCGATTTCAGCAAGACGTTGGTGAAGATATTCACCGGCTGTGATTGAGGGATAGTCCGCCGAACCCGAGGTTTGCTCAATGTATTCTGAACGAGGTGTCAAATCGATTTCATTTCGAGGATGAACAAACATCGGCATGGAGAATCGTCGCTGGGTCGGGTCACCAGGATTCACGACTCGATGCGTAGTCGACTTGAACAAACCGTTCGTCAGGTTTTGAATCATATCCCCTGAATCGACAATAATTTGCTCGTGATTTCCTTCAACATCAATCCATGTTCCATCGTGGTCCATGACCTGCAATCCTGCGGCCGTTGCAGTCATCAACAATGTGATGAAATTGATGTCTTCATGGGCTGCGGACCGCACCGCACCTTCAGGCGTCGAGGAATCCAGTGGAGGGTAGTGTATGATACGCATGATCGTGTTTCCTTTATCAGCCATTGACGGTAGCCAGTTGGAATCCTGTTCAAGGTAAATACTGCATGCAGTGAGGAGTTGATTGGATATCGATTCCATCTGATTGTACAGAGAATCCACCTTTTCCTCAAATTTTGGAATGTGTTCGTTCGGCCAGATGTTCATTGGATATTTGTTGTCGGTTTCACTGCCTTGTTGCCCGCGTCCGGTTTGCCAGAATTCCTTGAGGTCTGGAGCAGGGTTATCCTTGGCATGCTCCACTCCAAATGCGGTGTAGCCTCGTTGGTGAGAAATCTCGGGTTTTGCATAGAGTTTTTTGGTTGCTTCTTCGAGCAAAAAGAACGATTCCGCTTCCTGATAGGTCTCTTCGATAAGAGATAAGTCGATTCCGTGATTTGTCAGTGCAAAGAAGCCAATGTCTGCAAGAGAATCTCCGACGGTTTTGATGAATGCTTGAACCCGTTGTTCGTCACCTGAAATGAAATCACTGAGGTCAGCGATTGGTAGAGGTCGTGTCAATCAATCACCTGGAATCGCGTAGTTTCGCAATCAATCGAAGCATTTCAAAGTAGAGCCAAATGACAGTTACCATGATGCCGAAGGCTCCCCACCACTCTTGTTGTTTGGGTGCCCCCATGCGAACTCCTGCATCGATCATTCCAAAATTGGAAATCAGCATCATCGCTGCAACACATATGATGAACACACTGATTCCGATTCCAATCGGCCCAGATGAGTGAAGGAATGGGATTGTCCATGGTGTGAGGAAGACGAGTATAATGTTGATGAAGTACACGAGGAAAATCGATCCTGCCAAAGTGAATACAATTTTGTTGAAAGTCGGAGTTGGTCGAAGAATCCCCACGGAGTAAATGGTCAACATACTCACCACAACAGCGAATGTGGCCAATCCAGCCTGTATCGCAATGCCTGGGTACATTATTTCGAACACCAGCGTCAATGGGCCGATGAACAGACCCTCGAGTGCTGCGTAAACAAGGACGAATGTCGCTGGTTCAGAGGGCCGTGAAAACCAGAGGTAGAAGCCCATACCCATTGTAGCAAACATTCCAAGCAACATCATTGGATAAAGCAGAGCAGGCATGATGAAACCAAGCGCAACCGAGCCGACTGCACTCGTGGTTGCGACTCCAAAGACAAGTCCTGTTTTCTTCAGTGTTCCTTCGAGCGTCATTCGGTCATTGCCCTGAATTGTATTCCAAAATTTCGGCTGAAAAACAGGGTTCGATGAGTTGTATGCCATGAAAGCCCTTGGCGGCGGTCCTTTGTCAAGGTTACGCGTCTTATCCTTGTTGAGCGACCTGTTCTTGGTAGTATTCTTCCAATTGGTCAAGGGTCCATCCAAGATCAAGATATTGTTGAACCATGGCCTCATCCCATCCAGGGAACCGCTCAAGTTCATCAGCAAGTGCTGAGGTCGACTCTTCATTTCGACCATCCAATACCGGTTGCTCCCACTGGGCCTCAACTCCAATCACATCGTCGATGTGTTGTTCCGTAACCCAATCCTTCGTTGCCTCCTTCTCTTTTCTCGATTGCACGATACCATAGACTGCACCAATGAGCAGGAGGAGTCCACCAAGCATCAACAAGAGCATGAAACTCTCACCAAATCCTTCTTCGGCTTCTCCACTTGCATCTCCTGCTTGCTGATTCCGTTGATCAGACGAGCAGCCATCAACATCGGTTGGTGCACCAGATGGCGTATCTGGACACTCATCATTGGTATTCAGCACCCCGTCCTGATCATCATCAACACTTGTCTGGTTATTGTTATCATCACCAGAATCAACCGGGTCGATTCCTCCAAGATCGCAACCCAAAGCACTTGCCTCGTCAATTCCATCTCCATCAGCATCGGCCAAATTGATTGCATCTTGAGGTGAGACATCAGCAGTGGTTTGGTCGAGAGCAGTCGATTGCGCCCAGCTAACCTCAATGGCATCAAGGATGCAATCACCATCGGTATCCGGATTGAGAGGGTTTCCTCCGAGGACGTATTCATCAAGATTGGATAATCCATCGCCATCATTGTCCATATCCGCCTCTAACGCCCCTTCGTGCATTGATACGGTACGATTCAATCCATTGTTGACTTCAAAAATATCGGGCATACCATCGTTGTCGGTATCGGTGACATTGTCAAGACGATTCCAGTCAGCATACCATGATTCGATGAATGGTGCTGCAACTTCAGGAGATGTTACAATAAGCCCCATTTCCCGATTTCGTACCATTGCAGAATCACCCCAATTGATGCTCGAAATGAGAACGGACTCGCCGTCAACAATGGCTCCCTTGTTGTGAAGTTTCATGACATCATCATCTTCGCTCATGATGACTGCAGATGCATCCCATCCGTTGCTGATGTTCCAGTCGTTGTTGATGCGATCGACAACATCCTGAATGTCTTCGTCAAGGTAGGCTCCATTGATAATCAAACGAATCGAAACACCATCCGAGGCAGCCTGTTGGAGTGCAGAAATTAGCGGATTTTCACCCCATCCCCACTTCCAATCCAAGTCCAAGTATTGCAAGGAGAGTAGGATTTCTTGGTCAGCGGATTCAATCATTTCCGTTAATCCATCTACGCAATCATCAGGGCATGTGAGAAGCTGACCGCTGAATGTTCCCGTTAGTGGTTGAGCCGTGTCTTGATCAATGTCCTGTGCGTTTGGAATGACGTACGAATTTGTTGGTGGAGTCGACGATACAGGTTGCACATACATCGAGGTTTCATCAAACACCATGTTGGACCGAACATTGCTCGCAAGTTGCACACTGTCGACAAGAATGCCCCAGTCGCGATTGCCTCGATCACCATCATAGGGCAGGGATGATGGTTTCCAATTACCGGAACCAATCCAGACCGAAGCATCATCGCGTACGGCCACTTTTGAGTGGAGATAGAGGTATGGATCATCACCGGAACCTCCGAACCAGTGAACGTCAATCCCTGCTGATTTGAGTGAATATGCATAGGCTTCCTGTGCCTGTTTGTCGTTTGAATTCCACCAGTCCTCAGGCTCGTTCAGAACTACAACAACAGTCACCCCTCGATTGTGGGCGTCAATCAATGATTGGGCCAGCTCACTCGATTGAAGGATGTAGATGTGTACATAGAGTGAGGATTGAGATTCATCAACCCAGTCGAGGAGGTCCATCAATCCGTGCTCTGGTGCGATAAGCGGTGTAATCATCGTTGCATCATCAAAGGTTGAATCCTGACAGAAATCACTTGCACCTAATCTGCCCCACCGTTGATGCCAATCAACGGACTGGTTGGTATCGGTCATTAGCCCACAGCCGTCACCGCGGTACAGGATGAGGTTGTCAATGCCGCTAACGGGCTCGGAAAGTGACACTCCGTTCCAGCCTTCGCTATCGACGGGGCCATTCTTGTAGACGATGGTGTCTGCAACAATACCGGTTGGATGGATGAGTTGCAGAGCCATTCCGCTGTCGAGCAAGTAAATAGGATTCTCCATTGCAAGTCCCATATCGAGGATATTGCCATCTTCAAACAGTTCCAACGCCGATACATCATTCGACAACTTCACCGACGAGGAGGCCTCAATCTGGAGATTGGTAATTTCAGACTGGAAAGAGGTCCCATCCGAGGCTATCCGACGAATGGACCATCCATTCAGCATAGCCGACTCGCTCCCAATGTTGGTCAGTTCGAAGAACTCCATGTCGGAGGATATTGAAGAAACACCATCCCACATGATCGAACTAAACTTGACATCATCAATCGACGCCATCATCGCTGCATCCGGCTCAGGAGTGCCAGGTGTTGGCCAAGGGAAATCGATCCATTCGTCGTTGGTATTGTTGTAACCGTAGGTGGCACATGCAGTGCTCAGTTGGGATGCTGGTGGTGCAATGGTGAGGACAAGTTCTCCATCAGGGTTGAGGAGATTCATCGTGCTGACCTCGTCCAAACCTGCCCCAAAGATATCGTGCTCGAGTTCGACGACGACTCGGTCCATTGGTGGCAAAATCATGTCGTCGGAGTCCGATTCCCATATCACGCTTGGTGAGATAAATTGACGGCCCATGAGGGGGTTTTCTGTATAATCTGCTTCGAGAATCCAACGGCTGAGGTTGATGTCTGAGGAACCATCGTTGTACAATTCAACCCAGTCGGGTAACGGCTGGAACGCAGGGTTGTCGCACGATGTCGCAAGTTCAGTCACCAAAATACTCTCGCTGGCTACATACTCTGGCCAGACTGGATTTTCTTCACCAGGTGTTGACCAAGCACTGTTCAACCAATCATCAAGACCCCACGTTGTCGAGGAGGACGGAGCGTTGGTACCTGCAGGCCCAGCGCCAGCATGCGTTTCGGTGTTGTTGATCAAGGAAACACCCTCGAGCGTGTGTGTCCATTGCGCACTGTGGACGGCAACACCATTGCCATCGTAGAGGAAAATTTGGTCAGGCGTGGTATGTTTTAGATAGAATTGTGAAGTTCCGTTGAGGGCGACAAGAACTGTCTCGCCAGCTTCCAGAACCGTGTCGGATTTTGAAGGCATGTTGTACTGGTGAAGAATAAGCGTCCTTCCAGCAGCCGAAAATCTCCATCCAGCAACATCGACTTCTTCGGTTCCCATGTTTTGGAGTTCAACCCATTCACCGTTGGGGTAGGAAGAGGAATCGCTTCCTACTGCATCGGGAAGAACCTCAGTGATTCGCACATCACCCGTTGTTGGCGTAGGGGTTGGCTCTGGTTGACCTGGAGAAGGTGTGATGGATGGTGTCCATGGGTCGTGGTAAGTTTGACCACGAATCAAGGAGACATTCGCTCCGTAATTTGTAGTATAATATCCCATGTCAACCACAGTTCCAGCCGAATCGCGAACCACGATGTGATTGTGATTGTCCCAGAGTCGGGTCTCACCTGTGAATTCAACAAGTCGTCGTTCACCAGCGTTGATCATGGTACTTCCCTGGGAACTGTTCACGACAATTGAGCCAGGGTCAAGGAACGTGACGTTCCCCATTCCATCAACAAGTGACCAACCATTGAGATCAACATCGTTGATTCCTGAGTTGTGAAATTCGACCCACTCTCCGTCTGGGGCGGAGTTACCGTCCATTGTACTAACTGGAAGAATTTCGCTCAACGAAACATCCCCGCTCAGCACAATTTCATTTAGGCGTGGAGCGTTAGTGGCGTTCGGCGTTGGATAGGTTGAGTATTGCCACACTCCACCAGTCGCCGAGGCTTCGAGAGAGAAACCAGGCTGATTTGAATTCCATAGGATCTCATGACCGATGCTTCCGTTTGCGAGATACAGTCGTAGTGTTTCTTGTCCATTGTTCAATACGCCACTGTTTGTTGAAGCGTTAACCGATACGACTCTTGTTTGCTGAGGAAAAATCATGCGTGACGCAGCATCTGTCGATGCGCCAACGAGATGGTTCTCATCAATGAGAATCATGTTTCCGGCGAGGTCTTGCAACCAATACCCAGTAAGATCGATGCTCGAGGTACCGTTGTTGTAGAGTTCTACCCATTCCCCTCCAGGCCACGAACTGTTGTCGTAACTTGGCCAAGGATCAGCCATGACTTCGTTGATGATGACATCACTTTGAACGTACGTCGGTCCACCTGTGCCCCCTCCGCCTGTGTTCGCAGAACCTGGCGATGGATTGGATGTAGGAATCCAGTCATTGTATGGGTCAGAGGGGTCTTCTTCAAGACTGACTCCACTGGAACTTGAATTCCACGTGGCCTCATCCACCCATCCACTTGATGAGTCGTACAAAGTCATAAAATCGTTCGAGTTTGCAACGTAAAAAGTGGTCGAAGCGTTTCGGGCAACGATCATGTAGTCGCCGGGAGCAATCGTGTAGGTCGAAGCATTGTTTGCATCGAAGCCAACGATGGAAGCTGCATTGAGTGTGAGGGTTTTTGATGCTTTATTTGAGAAATACCAGTTGCGAACATCGACGGATGAAGTACCAGAATTGTGCAGTTCCAACCATTCACCGTTTGGCCATGCAGCGTCATCGTATCCGTTTGGATTTGGCATGACTTCATTGATGCAGATTGCACCTCCACATGGCTGACTGCGTGCTGATGCTGCTTCTGCTGGTTCGACAAGAGGTGTCAGTGGAACCAAGAGCATGAGGCAGAGAAGGAAAATTGATTCAAATCGCATAAGGCATCGACGCATTGAGCCAGCGCCTTCCCCCTCATATCTTTTGGTACGAAGAATCCTCTCAATTTCAGATGAAACCGAAGTTGTCTGCCATCTGTGCAAAGGTGTATATCATGATTGGAACGAGGATGATTCCCATTCCGTGACTTCGTCGAATACCAATGCGAGGCGGCATCAATCCGAGGATGGTGCCGACGATTAGGACGCCAATGCCAACGAACCCAGTGGAGAGCCACACCAACGCAGTAACGAAAATGATGACTCCCATGACCATTGATTGCAATGGAATTGCAGCATGAAGCCGTAGCATGCCTTTGCCAACGATTTTCATGATTGGCATCGCCATAATTCCGGCTGCGAGTGTGACAGCAAGCAAACGGACGAAGTCAGCTGTTGGCTGATTGGAATTCCATGTTTCGATTGGATACATCATTTTCAACGCCAGTGTCGCACCCGAACGGGACCGTCCAATGATGTAGAGGAACCCAAGAACCATGACCGTAACAGCAGTGTTGACGGCCGATAGGATTGCAATGACTTCCAAATCCTGTTTGGTTTGCGGACCTTCGTATCCATCTTCTGCTTCTGCAACTGCGATTTCAAGGAGCTCTTCATCGCTAAGTTCGGTCAGGCGACGAGTTTCCCAATCCATCCCGTAGCCTTCCTTTCCTTGGACTTTGGCAGCCACGTTTCGACCACCCATGACCAGAACGGTTGCTTGCGAGGCGGTCATTCCTGGAAGCACCCCCATGCTCGCCCCAGCAACGGCCGACCAGAAACATGGTGCGATGAGTGGCTTTGCAGGAGGAAGATCCCAGTTCTCTTTTTGTGGAGGGAGGTGGCTTGTTGTAGCATATATGTCCAACAGGTTTGCAATTCCGAACAATCCCGCTAGGCTCGGAAGCAAGAGCGAAGGTGAGGGCATCCCAACCGGACTGTCAACAGGTAACTCAAAGACAGCCCAACCGTACAAACCTGCCAGTAGGAAGAACACGGTTGCAGCAACAAATCCCGCAAAACGACTGTCGTTGCCAAGTCGCTTACCCGTCAGTTTTTGTACCCATTTTGGCCAATCGAGACGGGTGGTTTCGGTTGCCAGCAAGAGCAATGAAATGACGAGCAAGATTACTGGAAGCCAGTCGCGTAAGCCATTGTACCAATCCAATTCCGGTCCAAAGGCGATTCGAGCGACCACGATGAGTGGAAGCGACAAAAAGAGACCCAATTGCGAGCCACGTGCAGACCAGGCAACACCACGTGCAGCGTTCCCAGCGAGCAGCATACGATGCCCGGGCAGTAAGGAGAGGGCTGTATCCCCGTCGGGAGCTCCGATCAATGCTGAGGGAATGTAATTCAGGAATGTGTGGACTGTTCCTGTTGAAACGATAATCGCTGCTACTGCAGAGAGCGGAATTCCCAATTCGAGCAAACCTGGCGAAAGTGCGAGCAGAATAAGTGCAACGTTGTTGACGTGGAAACCAGGAATCAAGCCGGTTAGTGAACCAAGCATTACTCCAAAGAACAAGGCGCCAAGGAGCCACCAAAGTTCGTGAAAGTATGCTTCAATCATGGTCTCACCTACGACTGGTCGATGTATTCTTGACGGTCGCTTATTCCATCGCCATCGCTGTCCTGACTGTTTGAACTCGTGCCGAACGACGATTCGAGTGCATCACTCAAATCATCGTTATCGTTGTCATCAACATCAGCATTGTTGAGGCTGTAGACCATGCTCACACTTTGCGCATCTTCGGTTTGGAGAAGCCGCCCTTCCCACGTCATTGCCGTTCCTAAGTGGAGCTCATCAAGACCGATGCAATTGTTGACGGCGCTCAAGAGAATCTTCTTGTCGCTTCCTGGTTCGCTCAGGTACCATGTTCCGTTTTCTTCAACAGCAAGACCATTGATTCGAACAATCTTGTTTTTGTCGTAACCCCAGTCGATAGCCCCATCGCCCCAAAGGAGATTCATTGGATTCGCTTTCTCTCCTTCCGTAAGTTCGTGGACCAATAATTCTGCTCTCATGTTTTCATCATCCCATGCAACCGTCACATTGGCGACAATTGCTTGTCCTGCTTCGAGCCATGTTGATCGTGGCCCGGGGATTGTGACTGCAATGCTTGTCCATCCCGGAGTGTAGCCAGAAGAATCGACAAGGTAAGCGGATTCATCTTCTACACTTGGTTCCAAGGCGTATTTCATGTACGCAGAGATGATGTAGTGTTGGTTAGGAGAATCAAGAACTGCGGTTGGATTTGCATTGAGCATGAGCAACAAATCGTCGATTGAGGTGGTTGCGACCAAGGAAGGGTTGGATTCATCGCCCTTGTCAAGACACCAAGAAGAGATCGCTGTACTCCATACCAATCGACCTCGCATTTGTATGGATTTTCCGTTCAGCGAATCCACCATACTCACGTCGTCATCGCTGGGGAGAACGCACAATGGCGAGCCGGACGAGCCAGAGAGTTCCCAGGTGTCGTTCTCAACGCTCAGAACACCTGCGACATCCACGGTTCTACCCGATGAGTACATCCAAGTTGATTGGGAAGACCAATCGAGAAGAGGCATTTCTATCGGGTGATTCCGATCGATTTTGATGTCAGGGCCTTGGACACCAAGATTCCATCGCAGCTCGCGTTGTTGATACGAAAGAACGCCTTGTACAGTAACCTTCGACCCCGCTTCAATCCATTCACCAGTTGCGGAATGAATGGTCATTCCAATTTGGTGCTCTGAGTTTCCATAGTTGGGATGGTCGCCAAGTTTTGCATTACCAAAAGCAATATCTGGTGCGATGGACTTGGAAAGGAATCCAGTGAGTTGAATGACTTCACCGTCATATGATTGCGGGTCTAGAGCAACGTCAGAAATTGACAACTGCGGAGCGTCAGGGATATCGCTGGATTCCCAATTCATTGCCCCAGCCCCGAGAGCTTGTATCCACATGCGCCCTTCGTAGTTGATAACATCTCCAATGATGGTGACGTTGGTTCCGATCGGTGGTATCTCGCCGGGCCGATACCAGCGGAGTTCGACAACACCGGTTCCATCGTCGATGATTGCATCCAAGCGATCATCTCCAGAATTGTATGGGTCTTCAACCCACGAAATGAGCATCCCTTCGACCTTAACAACCTCGTTGATGTATTCGGTGAGATCATCGACATCGACCACAGAGGGTTCCCGCACCATTGCATACCAGTTGAGCGTAGCCACTAAGAACAAGGAAATCGCAAACATGACCCACAATCGTGGGCCGTTTGTTTCGGGGTCATCTGTTGATAATCGAGCAAGGAAGCCTTTCAGACCATCTGCCATGCTTCGCCCTGCTGGCTCACAATGCATATGACTTCCCATTGACCCATTTGCAAAGAGATGCTTTGAAATGGAAGGCAATAACAGGATTTACCATGCGAGACCGTGTCATTCGTGATGAAATCCATCGCGACGTGTTGGTTCCGGCCCATCATGCACGCATCATCGATACGCACGAATTCCAACGACTCAGGAACATTCAACAACTGTCCACATGTGAATTTGTGTTCCCATCAGCCACCCATACTCGTTTTGCACATTCTCTCGGTGCGTATTTTTTGGCTGGAGAGTTGACATCATCACTTCAAGAAGTTCAACCAGGATTGCTTTCAGATTCTGATGCGGAACTCGTACAGATTGGTGCACTCCTTCATGATATCGGCCACCCTCCGTACTCTCACCTTTTGGAAACACCAGATGTATTTGCAACGTATCATTCACACGAACACTGGGGTCGCATTCTCCTTGAAAGCAACGAATCCGAAATTGGGAAAGTGCTTACGGATGTATTGGGCGACGAAGGGAAGCAACGACTTTTTGCACTTTTGGACGGTCGTAATGAGTGCAATGGAGTTCCGATTCCACCATTTATGAAAGAGATTATTGGCAGTCAACTCGATGTCGATCGAATGGATTACATGATTCGTGATCAAGCAAATACGGGCGCTCAAATTGGAGGTTTCGATAGTGCGAGAGTCATTCGTGCACTTCGAGTAAACGACGAGGGGCGACTCTACGTCAAATCCTGGGGATTACCGGCCATCGAAGCGTACCTCGTGACACGTTATCACATGTACAATCAAGTGTACTTTCACAAGGTCAACATGCTAACACAATCCTACCTTGTGCGCATGTTGAGGCGGGCTCGAGAGCTTGCAGAGGAAGGAAAACTCAAATTGGATGGAGAAATCGAGCAGATGCTTCTCAACAAAACACTGACGCCAGAACAATACGCATCACTACACGATTCCCACATCAAAGTCGCCATGGGCCGTTTTGCAATGCAGGACGATGAAATCTTGTCAGGATACGCATCGCGTCTCCTGGCGCGTCGAGATTACCACAAGTCGCTACGCATCCCCTCGCTGACGACGGAAATGTTTGAAACGGTGGAAGAAGATGTTGCATTGTTGTTGGAAAAAGAAGGATTCGATCCGTTCTACGATCTTATCACAGCAACCATCGGAAAACGCGGGTACATGCCGTACGATCAAGGCATCATTCTTGAAGACGGTAGAGATGCAGCAGAACATTCCCCTCTCATACGCTCGCTCACGCAATCCGAGGAACATGTGCTTGTTTTTGTTCCAGAGCAAGTGAGGGATGCTTGCGAATCAATGGTGCGTGCAAAAACGAAACCATCTCAGTCTTCCTTGGCAATGTTTGATTCGGCAAACTCATGAAGGACATCTTCACAGGAGTGCTAAGGGCCTGTAGCTTAGTTGGTTAGAGCACCCGGCTCATAACCGGGCGGTCAAGGGTTCAAATCCCTTCAGGCCCACTATTTTCAACCGTCTAAGGGACACTTTACTGCACAATGGTTATGAGGGTCGATAGGGTGGGTGAAGATAGTGAGCACGATGTCAACCCGAAAGAGTACCTTCACCGTTCTAGTGATTTATCTCGCATCCTTATTGCTTGTAGCCGTTCCTGCACAAGCACAAGTACCGACAGCAGCAGTTTCAATTACATGCCAACCTGCAGAAATTAAGGTTGATGTCAAACCTGGTTCGACCTTGGTAGGATTCACCACGTGTACGGCTTCGAACCCAACGCAATACATCGAGAAAATCGCCCTCTCGGTTACATCAGACGGTTTAGCAGCAGCGGCGCCCGGTGATATTTACGTCGGGCCAAACAGCGAAGAAGACTTCCAAGTTGTTGTTCGCGCACAACCATTCATGACCATGCAAGCTCGCAGTCTTGTTGTCCAAGGAAGCGTCCAAGAGATCAGTGGAGTTCCACCTCTTAACGTTGCAACCTCTGGTGCTTCGATGATTGTATCCATTACGCAATTCGCACTCTTGCAAGTAGAAGCCGTGGAACCGTTCGTGCAACTCATGCCAAAGACTGACAAGGATTTCGAATTCAAGGTCTACAACCTCGGTAACCAATTCGATTTCATGAAGGTTGGAATCTCTGAAAACTCCCGTGAAACCCTCGAAGACGCAGGCTTCAACATCAACATTCCAATCAGCAAGGTCAACGTCGAGCCGATGGTGGCACCAGCAAAGGTCCGCATCCAAATCCGTACACCGAAGACACAAGGATGGACAGATGCATACCACACACTCGACTTCTACGCAGAGTCTGATTTCTCCTGCAAGAACGGCGGCTGTGACCGTGAGTCCCAGATGATCACAATCTACGTCCGAGGTATCTATCTACCAGGTTTCGAAATCATCCCTGCGCTCTCCATGGTCGCACTAGCGGCCGCAGTAGCAGGTCGGCGATTCATCAATGCGGATGACGAAGAAGAAGAGTGGCGAGAAGCCGCACCTGGTCTGTAACCGCTAAACTCAACTGAATTACGGCCCTGTTGGGGTTGGGTTCATAACCTATCCATGCGAGGCTTCAATGAGTTGAGAACATGAGTGGACTCTTGAGTAAGGCTACTGCAGCAGAAGATACAACCGAAACAAATCCTGTGGAAGAGGAACCGAAAGAAGCTGCAGGTTTACTTGCAGCCATTGAAGAATCCAATGATAAGCCCGAGATGTCAACCATCCTTACCTCCGTAGGTTGGGCGGTTATCATCGTCGGTGGTCTCCTCTCATTGCAAGGCGGTTCTTGGGGCCTCATCGTTGTTCTCTGTGTACTCGTTATCGGTATTGGTGCGCTGTATGCGGGACAGAACATGTCAGAGGATGGCATCGATCCTGTCCGCATGGGGGGAGCAGCAGTCTTGGCGGTTTTACTTGCTGCCGGCCCGTATGGAGTATCGATGTTCATGCCTGACAGCGGATCGTTTGGGATTAGTGATCTTGAATTAAAAGAAGATTCAGACGAAATTTCGTTCCGTGTGATAGGTTCTGCAAATTCGGTTGACGCAGTGATTACCGCAGATGGTGTAGAAAAATGGTCACAAACAAAAGAACTGTCCTCTGAATCGGCTCGATTCACAGTGCCAATTTCTGAAATCTTCGTTGGAAACGCTTGGCAATGCACTGCGAGTTCGTGTCCAACTATACCTGCAATTGAATACCTCATCTCTGTATCCAGCGGAGATACAACACAAACCATCGACATCAATCCCGAGTTCATGACTCGAGAGGTCTTAGATTCGGGCGTTAAAATCACACCTGTGACAAAAACCGAAACCACTGGTCAGGACACAACCACTGAAATCGATGGAATTCGGGTTGAGATGATGGCTGGCCTCCTGCCAACGTCCCATACCCACCAAGATGGCGGAGGACATACCGATGCTAACGGAATATGGATCGAAGGTGATTACACTCTTGAGATGGTCATCAAACGTGGCAATACCGTTGTGTACGGTGAGTCGAGTTCCCAAGGGTGCGCAAGTGAATCAAGCGGATTCCCTTACATCGAAGTGTCGGGAACAGTAGCGACGTCATGCCGTGGTGATTCAACCGTGAGTGTCAATGGGTGGTTCGCTATGCCAGGTCCTGCTACAGATGATGTTGGCTCAAAGTATCTCAACCTGGATAGTTTCTTTGATGAAGATGATTGTTACGCATTCCAAGTTACAATTACCAACACATTATCGTCTGGAGATGAACTTGTTCTAGTTCAAGATGATGTTGCGTGGGATCTCGATTTCGAATCAAACAAAGAAGGCCCATGGGCTATGAACACGTGTTGAGCCAATCATTCTGTTGTGATGACAGGGTTGCCCTCTGAGTCAACCCACTCTTCGTTCTCTTCTGGAGCAGACAAGGTTTCGACAACATCTTGTTTAGCGATCTCTTTACGAGCACCAATTGCAGTTGCTGCAGCTAAGATGGCAACCACAAGAACAATCGCTACGTAAAGGATAATCGGGAATCCTTCTACCTCATCAGTCGTCCAAGAGACTTCACTGGATGTCGTCCCGGATTCAGTAGCGATGAGTTGCTTAACAGGTTCGAGTACGTCTGGATAGAGGAAATCACACGTCAACTGTACGGCTTCATCCGAGTAGTGATACCAAGTAATCGGGACATCCTTTGTTTGCCCTGGTTCAACAGCCCAATTTGCAGTATTGGCCGTCGTATCTGCTTCGGTTTCTCCAACATAGCAGCGAACGTTTGGATTAACAGCCACAGGTCCTGTGTTTGAGATTGTGACCATCATTCCAAGACTGCGGCCAGTTTCAGCCGTGACAGCTTCAGGCTCGATGTTATCGATGCGAAGTTGCGGGTAGACCACATCGATGGTTGCGGTCGAGGTCTGAGGTGCAGTTGCATCCGCCTCAAATTCGCCCCAGTTGGTAGCGACAGTCACTTTGATCGTTCCTGATTCTTGACCGTAGGTTCCGCTTCCATCAAGCCATTCCACAATGCGCTTGTGCTCGCTTGTTCCGATGTCGACTTTCCATGTGCTCGCATCGGACGGGTCGCCATTGATGATGGTGTTGATCGTGTTTGAACCGTATCCTATTCCTGTTGCTACAACGGTGGCTGTTGGTGCGTTGACAACGAGTTCTCGCATCGAGAGGAGGCGGATCCATGCGTCGACAAATCCTCCTGTTCCCGTTGAATTGGTATAATCGATGGTTGCTTGGTCGTGAAGTATGATATCCTCATCGGTGCGAGTTCCGAGCAGAACCGATTCAAGCACGTCGAGGTGTGAACCATCCATGACATGGATTGGCCCACTTCCGTAGAGTGTTGAATCCTCGATGGTGCAATCTCCCTCACAGGTAATGTTTGCACCGGTAATTGTTGAATCTTCAATAATCAGCGTACCGTGATTTTCAATGTTGAAGGATGCCTGATTCCAGATAACGTTACCACCCTGCTGTGTCAATTCGTTCGCAGACAGTGTCAAAAGTTCTGAATTGGAATGGAACAATTCAATATGAGTTATGCCAAGTTGGAATGGATAGTAATGGTCAACAACAATGTTGACCGTTTGTGACAAATCGACCGTGAAAGATTCACTCTCTCCTGTAATCTCGAATGAGGTCACATCGTCGATTGTGAGATTAAGATAAGCGGATTCTGGGACATTGGTGTTGAAGTAGATCGTCATTGTTGCCGCAGAGTCTTGAATCTCTTCGCTGACATCGATTTCTGTTCCGTCATAAATCAGCAGTGTCGATGCGGTATTTTCTCCTTGGAAATGAACGGAATCGAGGTGGAGAACTCCTCCATCTTCCACCACGATGTTTGAATCTTCTTTGACGTCTACAGTCCCTGTCCAGTGCAATTCTCCCCCGCTTTGAATCAGGATTTCTCCGTCGAATGTTCCATCATTCCACATCGCAGAATTACTGATGGTTTCTGTTTCCCCTTGGGTCGGTGGGGATGCTACAACGGGTGAACTTAGTAAGACTGAGGTTATCATGATGACGGCCAAGAATGATGCTGTTCGCATGATTTACCCAAGGCAAGGTGAACCATCAACTCTTCTCTCGTTAGTACGGCACATCTTTCCAACCAATCGCATACCCGATCAGATTGAATGAACGGTGCAGTATGGGTGTAATGATGATGATGATTGCCATTGGAAGAAGTAAATCAGTCGACGAAAGAAGCGATGTGCTGAGGAAGAGCTGACCCCACAAAAAGACCATGATTGCAAATGGTAAGGTGTCAAGAAGAGGTGCCTTTGAGGAAACGTCGCCTTCTCGTTTCAGTCCACGTCGTCGCTTGAAGAATGAACCGGTCATGTCGCCTAGCAAACAGGCAAATCCAAGGAATGAACCGAGAACGTAGGCTGTTAGATACGGTCCGCCGATTGAAAACCATGTGTCTCCCGAACCCGTCAACGGAGAGACAAAAACGGTTGCTTCGTCAAAGGACGACCCAACAATGGCCACTTGGAGCATGCACAACAGCCCTGCGGTCAGAGAACCTCCAATCAATCCATTCCATGTCTTCCCATCACCGAGCATTCGATTTCCGTCGTTCATCACCTTTCCGCCATCGATTGGCCACGGGCCATACCCTGTTTTCGGGAGCCATTTACCCCACATCATCGCAAATGTGTTCGCAATAAAGCCAGGAAGATAAAGCCACAACGTCATGAGGACGAGAAAGAAAATACCCATGTCAGTTGCATCAGCCACTTCGCTCATGACAGCATGTGGTACCATCAAGCACATGAAGACTGTTGTCATCTGAAGGCCGAAGCGGTTGAATTATCAGCCCAACACAACAGGGGATGATATGGGTCGATGTGTGCTTGTGGTCGGCGGCGGCGGACGAGAACATGCTTTGTGCCTCGCCCTTTCCGAATCCCCATCAATCAGGGAAATTCATACGACGCCCGGCAATGCTGGTACGGAGCATTTTGGTTCAAACCATGACATCCCAGCATCTGACATCAGTGGATTGTTGGAGCTTTCGCAGCGACTTAAAGTCGATTTCGTGGTGGTTGGTCCGGAAGCACCACTCTGTGATGGTCTTGCGGATCGTCTCATCAACATCGGTATTCCGTGCTTTGGTCCTCAACGTTTGCATGCTGAACTTGAAGGGTCGAAACTGTTTGCAAAGCAGGCAATGGAGGCAGCGGGGGTGCCGACAGCCGAATACGATCTTCTCGATGCCTCTTCCGACATCAATACCTACCTTGATGCACGCTCTCATGAGCCATGGGTCATCAAGCGAGATGTCCTTGCGGGTGGAAAAGGTGTTGTTGTGACATCAGACCGGAAAGAAGCAATCGAATTTATCCAACAATCGGTGCAATCCGATGGACATGTCCTTCTCGAGCGATTTTTACCGGGCGAAGAAGCGAGCATGTTGGTTGTCATGGACAAGTCAGGCTTTGTTTGTTTGCCGCCAAGTCAAGACCACAAACGAGCCTACGATGGAGATGAAGGTCCAAACACGGGGGGTATGGGGGCGTACTGTCCTGCTCCTGTGGTCACCGATGCAATTCATGAGAAGGTTCTCGAGCGGATCGTAGGCCCTATGTTCACTTATCTTTCGTCGATGGAGATACCATATCGAGGTGTCCTCTATGTTGGGCTTATGATCGATCAATACGGTGATCCGTACGTTGTAGAATTCAATGTACGATTTGGCGATCCTGAATGTCAGGTCACGCTACCACTCATCGATACAGATGTTGGTGAGCTGTTGTTTGCATCATCAACCGATGCCTTGTCCAAGACTGATGTGGTGTTCAAACGGGCCCACGCACTTACAATTGTTCTTGCCTCAGAAGGCTATCCGAAAACTGCGATCAAAGGTCGTCCAATTGTTGGCCTTGACCGTTCTTTGGACTCAGCAACAACATGGGTGAGTCATGCGGGCACATCCCGTAACGAAACCGGTGATTTCATTTCATCAGGCGGCCGTGTTCTCTCGGTGACTTCAGTTGCGGATTCTCTTCAGAAAGCACGCGATTCTTCATATCAACGCCTTGCCCAAATTATACTCGACGGTTCCCATCACCGCTCGGACATCGGGCATCGTGCTTTGTAATCAAAAATTCCGATGACGTACCTCGATTCACCCTCCTCTCTCATCGTCATTGTTAAAAGAGGGTCGAAAGTGGGCAAAATGCTCCAGCCCTGCTGCTGTCGAGCAATCCTCTGAGGGAAAACAATGGAAAAGGTATCAAAGACCTCGCAGCGCCCTGTTTTTAGTTGGCTTATCGCCCCTTTAGCAGTGCTGATTGCAATACTAGCAAACCGCATCGATGGACTCATGTCGATCGATGTTCAACTGAACAGCGATACGATGACGCCGATCATCGCTACTGGTGTAGCCGGACTTCTGGCTGTAACACCTCGCATTCTCCGTCAACTAGGTTCCATCCCTGAGTCGATTTCTCAAACACAAATCTCCCTCGCTATGTTTGTCCTCGCTCTGGTTGGTTCCGGAATTACCGAAACCCAGACAGACGGCTTTGTGGGGCTGACGTTCTTCATCGTCCTCTTTGGCGGTTATCTGCTCGATTCACGCGAACGTTACGAATGGATGACCATGCTCGTCTTCGCGGGTGTGGGTGTGCACTCCGCGTTTGACATCGCAACAGCAGTTGCTCTGGATGGATTTGTCGCTGGTGCAACTCCGGCGGAAGACTACTATCTCGCAGACGCATATCTCCCTGCAAGTTACGCTTTCGACGGTGGGCAAAGTTACAACGTTTCAACATTCCAAGAAACAGCACTTGGATTTGTGTTCTTTACATGGTTTACCGTGTTCCCAATTCTTGGCTTGCTGATTGGAGTCGCTGGACGCGGGGTTCTCAATCCTGCAGGCGACAAAGGATGGTTCTCGTACAACACTGTTGAGAACGGCTGGAATCGTCAAGCACTGCCACTCCAAATCGCTTTGTTCGTATGGGCTGCTGCCCATCTTGCAACGATCTGGCATTTCGATCAAGGAGAAGTCGCAGACCGACTTCGACTCGGTGGCCTTGGTGGTATCGAAGCGAACGGATTCGTTGGCTATTACTCCGCACTGTTGACTGGAATCGTAGCGATTATCGTGTCAGGAATGGTTGCTGAACGCTGGCTTACTCGAGCAATGACTCTAACCTCCCTTTGGGCCTTGTACCTCGTCGGCTCATGGTACGAGGAAGGATTTTGGACCAACGAGACGTTTGCAGAATCATGGGCTCCATTGATTTGGCTTGCCATCACGTTCTTCGTTGGTGTTGCCATTTCTATTATCGGAAATCACGAGAAATACGGTGGTTGGTCAAATCGTGAAAATCACCGTCCAAGTGGCGCTCGACAATTCTGGAATGCACACTGGGCAGGTCTCCTTACTGCAGTGGCCTTCCTCGTCGGATTGGTCATCAGAATTCAGTGGTATGCCGTTCCATCCATGCACGCCATGGGAACTGAAGGCTTCGACATGACTGGAGGTTCTGACCCTTGGTACATGAAGCGAGTTGTCGACTACATCTTGGCACAAAACGCCCACTTGATTGTTGACGCTGACCGATTTTATCCAATTGGTGGCATCAACCCTCGACCTCCGTTGTTCTCGTGGAGCCTCGCTATCGGTGCTATGATTCTAGAACCGTTCCTCGGTGAAGACGCTGTGTGGTGGAGCATGCTCGCTCTCCCTGCTATCTACGGCGCATTGACCATCGTACCGGTAGCAGCAATCGCACGAGATCACTTCGGAAAGGCAGCCGGTGTCATCGCTGCTTGGCTGATTGCCTTCATGCCTGCACACGTCACTCACTCGACTTGGGGCCTTGCAGATCACGACTCGTTCGTGATGCTGTTTATCGTTCTCGGATTCATGTTCTATCTCCGTGCTGTAAAGTATGCGGGCTCTGAACGCTTGGTTCGAACAACGTCGATTCATCCTCTTGACATGCTACGCGCCATGGGTGCCGTTGCGCAAGAGCGCAAGTATGCAATGTCGAACGCAGTCCTTGCTGGTGTCGCCTTTGGTGCGGCAAGCCTCGGATGGAAAGGGTTCGTTGCAGGGCCAGCAATTTTGTTCCTTGCGTACGCTGCTCAGGTTGCTCTCAACATGTTCCGACGTCGAGATTCGACCATCTTGAGCACCTTGTTCCTGACCATGTTGCTGACCAATCTTCTCATTGCAATCCCATTCTACGCACATCCACAAATGAACCTCATGCTGGACGGAACCGGATTACAACCGTTCTTGTTCATCTTGCTGTTCACTGTCGTTATTATGTACATTACAACCGGATTCCGTGACAAGCCATGGTTGCTTGTCCTTGGAACATTGGCGGTTGGAGCAACTGCGTTCCTCGCAGCGCTCTACGTGCTGAAGGTCACGAATCTCAGCAACGCCTGGGATGTCTTGTTTACGGGTAGTGGTTACTTCACCAAGACCAAGATCTTTGGAACTGTTGCTGAAGCAAACGCTCCTGATCGAGGATACATGTTTGCAAGCTTCGGACCAATCGTCTTTGTCTTCGCACTCGTCGTCGGTCTCACATCATTATGGAGAACATTCAGTAAGCGCAGTCAAATTTCATTGGTCTTTGCAGTCTGGATTTTTACCGCTTCGTACATGTCATGGACCGCTGCACGTTTCCTATTCAACGCAACACCTGTTGTTGCAGTGATGGGAGCAGCAGGTATTGTCGGATTCTGGAAGTGGGCCGACTGGGATGCTCTGGTTCGAAATTGGCGCCGTGCGGGTATTCGCACACCGTCAGAACGAATCGGCGGAGCTCGACGTGCAGTATGGCGCACACCATCCTTCTCGGCCGTTGTCCTTGTTCTCATTATGCTCTCAGGACAACAACTCACATACGGACTCGACTCTGCAATCCCAAGCAACTCTCCTGCTGAAGCAGATTTGGATGAATCGATCTACTACACCGTGCCTGACATCATGCGATGGGATGGACTCGGTGTCTCTGTACTCGATAATCGCGACTACGAAGCATTTGGTGGTCGCGCTTACATGGGTTCCTTTGGAAGTGGTTTCAACGGCCAATACTGGAACTTTGCGCATGAGTGGTTAGCAGAACAAGACAAATATCACGAAGGTGTGACTGACAAGTCTGGTTGTGATGAAGAAAACGGTATTTGGATCAGTGACTCCGGCCTTTGTGAAATGAAATTTGGTGACAAACCTGCTTTCGTTTCATGGTGGGACTACGGTTTCCAAGCACTCAACACGGGCGAACACCCGTCCGTTTCCGATAACTTCCAGAGTGGTATTCCTGCTTCAGGAAACATGTTGCTTGCACGAAGTCAAACGGACTTGGTTGCAATGTTCATTCAACACCTTGCAATCGGAGATATCACCTACAACATGGTGACCAACGACGAGAGGTCGTTCACGCCAGCGTTTGAATCTGCGCTCAAGAGTGAACTGAAGAACACTGAACAATTTGAGGAGCTTGAACTCATCATGATTCAAGAAGGAATGGATCTTGATGATATGGCTGATGTTGTTGTTGGTCACTCATATGAGGTCTTCAAGAACAAAGGTGATGCATACATGAGCCGAGGATATCCGCTTGATTCCAACGGTATTCCGGATGAATCTCTTGGACTCCATTACCGAGTTTGGGCAGACGGTGAACTGATTCCTTGTGACAATCCAAGTGAAGAAATTTGTTCTCATGGAGACTATGTTTCTGAGCAAGCTGCAAACAGCACGTTCCGAAACAACGCTGAAGTGAGTTCAAGCGAGGTGGCTGACGTTACGCATTACACATTCGGAGACTACTGGTACACTGCTGATTTGGTCGAGGAGTACCCGTCCGTT
>CEQW01066321.1_pt1 | contig 21530 bp, 19 predicted proteins | sample 530891 | NCBI WGS metagenome assembly CEQW01 (sample SAMEA2621066, study PRJEB7988) | marine metagenome | biome: marine biome (ENVO:00000447); feature: surface water layer (ENVO:00002042); material: "saline water (ENVO:00002010), including plankton (ENVO:xxxxxxxx)" | depth 5 m
TTCCAACATGACCACATCGATGGAGTGGACGTCTACGTTGCTGGAGAAATTCAATCGAAGGATGTTCTCAACGGCATTCCATCGACGCAAGGCTGGGTTCGATTGATGTTCAAACACGGTCCAATCGTTGGCATTGATTTGCAATCACTCAAGGCCACAAAAGAAAAGCAGAGTGCATTCGTTCACCACCTCGCACTCTCGATGTTGCCTCCACTCCTCACCTCTATTGTCGATATTGATGCGATGTGGGCCCCAAACGGCTGGGATTTGGATGATGATCTCCCACAAGGCGCAAAGGATGGGCTTGACAAGCTTATGGCTGGATGGCACGGATTAACGGTTCCAGAGGGGCATTTGACGCGTGCCTGCGAGCGTGCAGTTCTTGATTCACTCGATTTCGGTCTCCTCATCGGTTCATCATGGAGTCGGGGAGATTCCATCGAACACATCATGCAGTCTCTTGAAACCATGACGGGGACGGTTGATGAAAAGTCGCTCGCTGCAGGCGTGTTTCTTGAAGCCATGAATCAGACAAGTGACGGTATTCGTATCGATGCACGAGGTGGTCGGCAAGAGCGTGAAGGAAGCATTGTTGAGGTTATGGAAGGAGCGAGCCTTACCGACGCCGTCAATGCTCTATGGGAAGATTTTGGGCGTGCAGGGTTGGAGTCCATCGGCATCGAAGGAGATGAGGCGCAAATCATTTGGGAGCAACAACTCAAGAAGCCAAAACCGCTCAAAACCTTCCTCAAAGGCTTGGATTCTTCTCGTAAGAAAGCACAGCAGAAAGCAAAATTCCCATATCGAATCGGAACGCTCCCTGGAGCGGTAGGGGCGATTCATGACCTCATTCTGACGGGATTACTCGAAGGCCCTGGAATTGCTGAACGACAGGCTACTGCGCGTCATGATGACATCGAAGGTGCTGCTGCAGGGTGGGCGTGGTTACGCGCAGCGGACCGTGCGTCTGGTCAAGACTGGCATTTTGAATCGCTTGCACGTGATCGAGGCGGAGCGTGGATGGAGGCGACCAAAGCGTTGCTTGAGGCGGGGAAAGAACTGCTTCACTCCGAAGATGCAGACCGATCAGGTTTCATTGATGCGCTGCACGCACTTCACACTTCGACGGGCCAACTGGAGTCGCTTCCAGATCAGCCTAATGCTTGATTGAGATCATCCCACAGGTCTTCCACGTCTTCAATTCCGACACTGATTCGCACATAACCTGGTTCAATTCCTGCTGCAATTCGAACTTCAACAGGCATTGCCATGTGGCTTGATGTTGCAGGGACCTCGATGAGTGATTCAACCCCACCAAGAGAGGTTGCCTCGTAGAACAATCGTAGTTTGGACATGAATTCCATCGCTCCCTCGTCGCCGCCTGCGACAACGATGCCAAGCATTCCGCAGCCTTTCGGTACAACGCGTTGTGCAACCTCATAATCTGAGTGAGAAGGCAACGTAACGTGTTGAACACGGACAACCTTGGGGTGCTGTTGCAAGCGACGTGCAAGGTCAGCTGAGTTCGATGTGATGATTGGCATTCTGGCATGGAGGGTTCGCATTCCTCGTTCCAACATGTAACAATTGTGAGGGTCTGGGGCGCCACCAAAATGAACACGTCCTCTGAAAATTTGGGCGATGAGTTCCTTTGAACCGACGACCGCCCCTCCAAGAAGATCAGAGTGGCCGCCGAGGAATTTAGTGGTCGAATGAATCACCAAGTCAGCACCCATGCTCAATGGTTGGCAAGCCCACGGAGATGCAAATGTATTGTCAACAATGACAAGCAAGTTGTGTCGCTTTGCTACTTCAACCATGGCAGGAATATCACAGACCTTAAGATTCGGATTCGTGATGGTTTCGATATAGAGAATTTTCGTGTTTTCTTGTATGGCGGCTTCATAGGAGGAAGGATCGCGTAGATCTGCCATCGTTGTTGCAATCCCAAGACGAGGTAATTCTTCAGTTATGAGGCCGTACGTGCCACCATAGACATCGGCTGATGCAACCATGTGGTCGCCTTGATTGAGAAGCATCATGAGTGTCGTAGAAATTGCAGCCATCCCGCTTGCAAAGGTTTCAGCATCTTCTCCGCCCTCCATGGCACAAATTTTCTGAGCAACTGCATCAGAATTTACAGACGAAAGCCGTGAGTAAAGAAGGGTGTGTTGGGCACCAGCAGCCCACCCAGCATAACGTTCTTCGGTCAACTTGTAGGTTGATGAGAGAAATATTGGAGTGTTGACAGAATCACCAACATGGTTGGTTCCTGCGTGCACGTTTTTGGTCGCCTCGCGATGATTTTTGTTGCTTGACATGGGCTCGCCCTGATTTTCCTCGTGACTGACAGGACTTGAACGATGTGCTACTTTTGAATGGATTATTCTTCCTCAGCCCCACTAATGACAACTGATTTTGGTGGTTGCTGAACTGACGTTTCTTCGGGAATGGTTTCTGGGTTCTCACGCAACTCGACCATGAGGTTGCCAACCAGCAAAGCACCACCACCCACAGCAATCCACCCTGTCCAGGTTGTCATGTTCAATCCAAGTGCAAAGACTGTTGCCCAGACCGGCTCCAAAGCATAGATGATTGCGGCTTGAACTGGATGGAGATAGCGTTGCAACAGGTTCAGCAGAAGCAGAGCGAACAATGAACCGATCAAACCCAAGCACAGTAATGGAAGGATGACCCCTTGGTCGCCGACAACCGATAAGGCATCGATGGTCGATGATCCACCACTCAGAACTGCGACAATGAGACTACCAAAACTGACGACAAGGAACGATGTTCCTGTCACTCCAATCGGGTCCATTTCTTGGGTAATCTTCTGTGTGAAGAGGATGTGCAATGCAAAGAAGAAAGCACATATGACCGTCAAAATTTCTCCCATGCCCCATGACAAGTGAGGAGGACCCTCGATGAAACCCGCCCCAAAGGTAGCAAGGGCAACGCCGAGAATCATCGTCCGAGTGACGCGCTGTCCGGTTATTTTGGTGGTGATTAGGGCTGTGAAAACAACGTAGAGCGAAGTCAAAAAGGCTGATGTTGAAGGCGTTATTGAATCAAGGCCAATCATTTGAGTGATGAATCCAATAAGAAGAATTCCTCCTAAAATCAACCCTCCCTTCCACAGCTGTGGATCACTCAGTGCCTTACGTGCCTGCTTTGATATGACAAAGAGAGCGATAAATGCGATCAGAAATCGCCCACCGACAAGTGCTGCAACGACAGGTGTTCTTCCATACAGTTGGATTTCAGGTTGAAGTGCGTTCATTGCCTGTTTCATCCAAATGAATGTCGCACCCCAAGCGAGCGTAACAGCAAGAAGGCCCCACGTTGCCTTTCGACGCATTGAAGCCTCCATGTGTTCTGTCTTTCGTTCGAAGTGCATAGTGATGGTGGTCGCTCAAGAAGGCTCAAAGAGCACCGATAAGTGGTCTGACCATGGCGTCATGGGAAGAGCCCATCGAGACGGGGGACGTCCCCGAAACCGGTGCAACGTTCGATGCCATCGTCGTTGGTGGGGGACCAGGTGGTTGCTCGGCCGCTGGTTATCTTTCAATGGCCGGTAAGAAGGTCTTGTTGATCGAAAAAAGAGTTTGGCCGCGAGACAAAATTTGTGGGGATGCGGTCGGCGGAAAATCATTGTCACATGTCAAGGCGCTCGGAGTCAAGGAAACACTCGAAAGTACGCCGCATTTCAGAGTCAACGGAATTATGTTTTCAAGTCCAAATGGGAATGAAGTTCGAGTTCCATTGCCAGAAGAAGATGTCGCTCGCCTCGAAGCGGGATATGCTCTACCACGTCAGCAATTTGATCATCTCTTGTTTGATCGAGTCCAAGACTTGGTCCGAGAACATGGAGGTTCTGTGATTCAAGGTGCTTCTGTGAAGGACGTACTCTACAACAATGGCGATGACCCTGGTGAAGGTACTGGAGCAAAGCGAAAAGCGACAGGCGTGCGGTTGATGGTTGGTGGCAGAAAAGGCGATGAAATGGAATTCCACGCCCCCGCAATCGTCGGTGCAGGTGGATATCTCTGCCCTGTTGCAACATCGCTTGTAGTCGATACCTACAACGAAAAAATGGTTGACAAAAAGCACTACTGTGGCGGATACCGCGAGTACTGGGACGGCGTCAAGGGATGTGAAGGGAACATTGGCGACATTGAAATCCACTTCGTTGATACGATCATTCCCGGCTATTTTTGGATCTTCCCAATTGGTGAGGGCCGGGTGAATGTTGGCTGTGGAATGGTTATGCATCTAATGGACAAACAGTCAAAGAAATTGAGAGCGCTTCAAGAAGATATTATCTCCAATCACCCCCAGTTCAAGGAGCGTTTCGAACATGCAACGATGGTCAAAGGCAGCTCCAGGGGATGGCAACTTCCGTTCGGATCTCCACGAAAGAAACAGAAATTGCAACCTCGAAGAATGGCCATGAATGGAGCTTGGCTGGTCGGTGACGCTGCGAGTCTCATCGATCCATTTTCGGGTGAAGGCGTTGGCAATGCCCTCGTCACTGGCGAGATTGCAGCCCGACATATCATCGAAGGGCGGTCGCCCGAAGAATACCAAGAAGAAGTCTGGTCCACACTGGGTGCAGAGCTAAAGAACAGTTACCGAATGCAATCGCTCAGTCGGAAATCTTGGCTCTTAAACTGGTTTGTTGGTAAAGCGAGTCGTAAACCACAATTGCAAGAAATGATGACCGAGATGATTGCAAGCAAAGAAGCGCAGGAAAATCTGCACTCACCATGGTTCATGTTCAAGACCTTGATGTTCTAAGGCATCTCCATGGGGACATCACTCGAGGGTATCAAAGCGGTTTTTCTTGACCTTGATGGTACAATTTACCTCGGCGGTGAATTAATTGAAGGTGCTCTTGATTTCTTGCAGCGATGCGACGACCAAGGTGTGAAGCGATTTTTCCTATCCAACAATTCTTCGCGTAGCGTACAGCAGTACGTAGAAAAATTAGAACGAATGGGGATTCCAGCAACTGCTGATGACGTCTTGCTCTCAACACACGATTGCATTGCTTGGCTGCAACAACACAACATCACTGATACATACTGTGTGGGGACAGAAGGAATGTGTCAAATGCTTGAAGCAGAGGGTATTGCAACGCGTTCAGATCAGCCTCAATACGTCGTTCTCGGTTACGATACGGAGACAACGTATGAACGGCTTGAAACCGCAAGTCTTCACCTTCATGCAGGCGTGCCCTTGATGGCGTCTCATCCCGACATGGTTTGCCCTTCTCCTAAAGGAGGTTTACCCGATGTTGGAGCCTTCCTTGCTCTGTTCAAAGCAACAACGGGGATAGAACCTGTCCACATATCGGGCAAGCCGAACCCCGGAATGATACTTCACAAAATTGAGGCTTTGGGCCTTCAACCTGAGGAATGTGCCATGGTTGGAGATCGGCTGTACACCGACATCGCCATGGCCAACCGTGCCAAGTGTATGGGCATCTTAGTGCTCTCTGGAGAAGCGAGCGAAGAGGATGTTGCAGCACTCGATGAAGGTGCTGAACAATGTCCATCGCTCGTGGTACCATCGGTAAACGCGCTCCTTAGGTGATCATTTGGGACTTCGTAAACGGTGGCATCTGTGGCGAAAGAGGAGGGAGCACTTCCCCCCCGATGAAATTCATCAAGCAGGAGAAAATGCTGAATTGCGCCTTGAAAAGTTATGCAGAGCTGCTGGAAAAACCAAACAGTGGTCCGTTTACCCATCAGTAAGAATTCCAGATCCAGAAGGCGGTAGACGCGAGATTGACCTCATTCTTGTGTCTGGTACCACCGTTCTTGTTGTTGAACAAAAACACTGGTCTGGACGCTTCGAGGTGTTTGAGGATGGTGAATTTCTCCAACATCGAAACAAGGGAGGTTCGCACAGTCATGCAACAGTTGCGCATCGAATCGCTCGTAAAGCACGGTTGCTCGAAGAAATTCACCGCACCCGATATCCAGATAATTCGATGACGTTCCATGTGCTTGTGGCAATGACCCATCAACGCTTGGAATGGCCAGACAAGATGCCTGAACTCCCTGCTGAAATGATCAATGAACGACAACTTCTCGATCGTATACAGTCGATTGGGGGGGAGAAAATCAATGAAGAATTTTATGAAACAATGGACGGATTCGGAACCTGGGATGAGATACACATGCACGGTGGTTTGAAGTTGAAAGGCGACCTTCTCGACCTCGGACTTGGAACGGGTGTGGAAGAATGGGATGTTCATCGGAACGGAGAACTTACAGTAACTTCAGACCATCCGAGAGGTTTTTTCTCAATCTTCAAAGAGACGGTAAGTCAAATCCAACTGAATGACTCTGGCGGACGGCATATTACAATCAAATGCAAGGAGGGGCCCCAACTGAAGATGCATGTTGTTGGTCGTACTGCATCAGAAGATGTTGATTGGATGCACATTGATGGAATCCTTGCCTCCAAGAAACCTGCGGAGTGGGGCTAATGCCAGCAGCTTGGGTGGAATCCATCGGTTTGATTGCCGGTTTCATCGGTATTGTCGCATGGGTTCCTCAAATACGTCGTGTATGGATTGATGAAAAAGAGGAAGGAATTTCGCTTCCAACATTCATCGCCGTTACCATATCCCTTTCACTGTGGCTCGTGTATGGAATCATTATCAATTCCATCGCTATGATTGTTTCAAACATCCTCACGCTCGGGTTCATCACGGCGATAACACTGGGTGTCTATCGGATCCGAAGCAGACCATCGTGAGGTGGAATCAAGAAACCGACTTCGTTGTCTCGATGATGACGGCCCCAATCTTGTATGGGTCACCATTGGATGCTGGTCTTCGGTCCTCAAGGCGGCCGACCCATCCATCGGTTGGGACGGATGCTGGAACACGAATTGAAGCTCCACGGTCCGATACTCCATATGAGAATTGATCGATTGACTGGGTCTCGTGAAGTCCTGTGAGTCGCTCTTCATTGTGAGCCCCATAGACTGACATGTGCTTTTCGATGTTGCGGCCAAAGGCTTCGCAAATACTGTCGAACAATTCTTTCCCACCTGTGTCGCGCATTGCGCCGTTTGAGAAATTCGCATGCATTCCTGATCCGTTCCAATCTCCCTTAATCGGTTTTGGATGATACTCAATGTAGTAGCCATAGCTTTCTGTCAGGCGGTCAAGCATGTAACGAGCAACCCAGAGTTCGTCGCCAGCCTGCTTTGCACCCTTTGCAAAAATTTGGAACTCCCATTGTCCGCATGCAACTTCCTGATTGATTCCTTCAAAGTTAAGTCCAGCCTCAAGGCAAAGATCTGCGTGCTCCTCAACAAGTGAACGACCGTGCGTATTCTTTCCACCAACTGAGCAGTAGTAGAGTCCTTGTGGGCCTGGATAACCGCCTACTGGGAAGCCGAGTGGAAGTTGTGTTTCAACATCCATAATGAAGTACTCTTGCTCAAATCCAAACCAAAAGTCATCATCGTCATCATCAATGGTTGCACGGCCATTACTTGGATGTGGTGTGCCGTCAGGATTGAGAACTTCGCACATGACAAGATAGCCGTTGACGCGCTGTGGATCTGGGAAAATGTTCACTGGTTTGAGAAGGCAGTCAGATGAGCTTCCATCTGCCTGCTTTGTTGAAGAGCCGTCGAACATCCAAATCGGACATTCCTCAACTGTTCCATTGAAGTTCGAACGAACCATTGTCTTGCTACGCATGTTTTGCGTTGGTTCGTATCCATCTAGCCAAATATACTCAAGTTTTGCTTTATCACTCATATGTATCATACGCGTCGCTGTGAGGACGGTATATGAACCATTTGCTCATTTTTCTTACGAAAAAGTGTCAGGAGTGAACAGTAATTATGAATTTTAATAATCTTATGATTATATTCATATCCCGTTCCTTGGCGCATATTGGCCATTTGCGCGAAATATGATTTCAAGGATTATCAAATGCACAATTTCTCTAGAAGAAACTGATTGAGGTCACTGGTTGTTCGCCGCATCTTGTGATTGTGGTGTAATCAGGACGTCGTCGGCTGAGCGTTCAATAATGGGGATTTCAGCGATTGATAACGATGGGAGAACGTGGAGAGTGCATGCACTACCACAGGCTGGTGCAAGGTAGTCCTCACCCTGCTCACTGAGGACGAATCGAAGCCCATGCCCTGCAGGTAAGATCGCATCAATAGCTTGGAATTCCATGAGCATGGTCACTTCTTGACCAGGAATAACCGTCTGTGCATTGTAGCCACCAGCATGGTAACGAACATCCATTGTCGCATGTCCGAGGCGTAGTCCTGTCTGTGCGTCTTGCATTTCAACGAAAACCTGCCCACCATCAAACGAAGGGACTGCAGACAAGTGAATGGTTGCAAGTCCTGCGATGTGGAGGTCTGATGAATCACTGATTGCAGGACAGTTGACTGATATGGTTTGGCCACCGCCGACAACAGGCGCCCCTCCACCGACAAATACTCCGTCGTAAGAGCAGTCACCAAGATCGATTCTGTGGCGCTCAACATCTGCGGGCGGCCACGTTTCCTCAATTCGCCACTGCCCGTCATTGCGTTGAACCTGTGTATGAAGTGCAGGCTTCTCTCCTACGCCTTTGAGATAATACTCCATCCATTCGAACAAATCTTGACCCCAGTCCCATCGTGTCATGTTTTGAATTGCTTCGCCACCGTACCCAGAATCCTGAGCGTTGTGTTTCGTCCATTGGTCGGGATAATTGTGTTCCCATTGCCCAATCATTCCGGCAACATCGTATCCATTGTCGATGTACTCTTGATACCAATTCACACCTGGTGGTCCGCCGAAGACCATGTGGGGGTCAACGTTCCAATCTTGTAGACCCTGAACCCAGTAGATGCTTCCGTTGTATTTGCCAAGAGCTTTGTCGATGTGGCTTCGCTCATCATAGTAATTGTCCATGTAAGGATCGAGCTCTCCTAAGCCATAGCGAGTTGGTCCAGCAAGGAATCCTTCAACGACATCTCCGCACATATTGTCCAAATCATCGGCGTCATAATCAAGGATTGAACCTCCGTAATTGGAATGCATAACCTGGCTTCGAGCTTCAGCACTGCCGTTCTTGTACAACAACGGCCCAAGTGCCGTTGTTCCTGAGATTGGGATGATGGTCTTCAGGTACTGACTTCCTTGAGCAGCGGCTTCCCATGCAGTAGCGCCTTCGTATGATTTCCCATAGATCGCCACGTGGCCATTACTCCAGTTTTGAGTTCCGAGCCATTCGACGGCCATGTGTATTCCCAAGCCCTCGCCATCACCGCGATAATCGAAGCAGCCGGTGCTCTCTTCGGTCGCGAAGACTGCTACTTGGGCCAAAGCATACCCATGTGGAACAAAATTATCGTAGATAAACTCGCCGCGACCAGCACTCACGACGTTGGTTGGTGATGATTGGCTTCCCGGAGACCCATAATCGAAATACGGGCTAACAACAGCGATGACAGGAACTTGCACCCCCTCTTCGGTGTTGGATGGAAGCCAATATGAAAGATGGACTTCAGCAGAATTCGGACCTCCTTCCCACGTGCCACTTGTATCTACTTCAATGACGGTTTCTTGCACTGAGAGTGGTTGGTATGGGCCATCCTCAAGCACCCTTGAGTAGGAGCCTGTCCAATTCCATTCGAGGGTATGACGATCATAAATATCGGGATATTGTTCAGAAGGAGTTGCATCTGAGGTTGATTTTTCATCCCCCATACATCCGGAGAGTGTCATACTCACCATCATTGCGACGAGAAGCAGAGCCACTCCCCCCCTTCGCGCCATGATTCTCCCACTTTGAGGTAACATAAACGGTTTGCGTCTTCGCCGCAAACTATGATTGGTAGCAACGAGTGGAGATGTTCATGGAGGCGAGTGCGGCATGGAAGATGCGTTGGCAAGCCTCAACCTTACCGATGGCGAAGACCTTCATGGAAGTAGCATGTCGGAAAAAGAGCCTTGTTTGCCTTGCTGCTGACAAGTACACGATGGCTGAGTTGTTTGATTTACTCAATTCCGTTGGCTCTTCAATTGCCGCTCTGAAAACGCATGTCGACCTCATTGACGACTGGAGCAAGGATGAATGGAATCAATTCTGTACCCTTGCTCATGAGATGGATCTCCTCATTTTTGAAGACAGAAAATTCGCGGATATTGGTAAAATTTCTCGTAGACAAATGGGTGGAATTTACAACATCGGAGAATGGAGTGACCTCGTCACAGCCCATCTCATCAGTGGGCCTGATATCGTCGATGGTTTGCAAAAGGCTTGGTCTGATGCTGGACGAGAAGGCGGTGTCTTACTGCTCGCTCAAATGTCGAGTCGTGGGAACCTCCTCGGCCCCAACTATACCTCCACGGTTGTGGAGGCAGGTCGCGTTCATCCAGGCGTATTCGGTTTCATCGGCAATGGTTCAAATGCGAACTCCGTTCGTGAATTACGAACGATGGTTGGAGACGAGAAGATGATTTGGACCCCTGGTGTCAATCTTGCAACTGGAGATGGGGAAATGGGGCAACGATATGGCGATCCATACGAAGCCGTCATGGCTGGATCCGATTGCATCATTGTTGGATCAGGTATACACGGCGCTTCAGATCCAGCCGCTGCAGCGGCCGCCTATGCTGAACTGTCGTGGAAAGCATTGTTGGAGCGATAAGGGTGCAGTTGTTCCTCTTTTTCGTTGGATTCGTCCTCTTTGCTGGATTGTTGGCCCTTTTGTACTGGGGTTATTGGAACGCTCGTAAATTGGATCGACAAATCCTGCAAGGCGACCCATCCCTCCTTACTACGAGCACGTACAAGCGTGAGGAGATCATACAAGCACCTCAAGGTTCAACGATCATGGAAGGACAAATCGTTCAACTGCCCGGACAATACGTCCAACCAATACAGGTCCACTCCAACCAATCAAAGGAGTAAATCAAGCGTTTCGTTGATCCATTCCCATTGGAAATAGACACCTGCGCCTGTTGCTAAGAGGAGAAGAAGGAGCACGAGTTTCAACCTTCGCTTCTTCGGCCTTGGTGTTTCATTGACATCAGGCTCAGCAGATGGTAGTTCAGCAAGCGGTGGTAGTGATTCCAGCGATGGTAACGCAGCAATCGGTGGAAGGTCTATTTCATCCGGTTGAGGTTGAATTCTGTCCCCTGGATACAATTCATCGATGTCTTCCAACCCTGGAGCTTCTGGAATATCGCCAAGAACTTGATCCCATATTTCATCCAATTGAGTTTGGCTAACAGGTTTACTGAGCCAACCTACTGCTCCAGCGGAATGAGTGGCATGAACTGCAAGTTCCGAGAGTCGATTTGGGGCGATGAAGAGAATCCTAGAATCTCCTCCGTGTTCTCGCATCTCCAATGCAGCAAGGTGCCCGTCCAAGGACGGGATGTCCAGTGACATCACGACAAGTTCTGGATCCAATTTGATGTATTCGTCGACAGCCACATCCCCGTCTTCGCAGACTTCGGTAGCAAACCCGCGTTTCCTGAACACTTCACGTAAACGCATAATTGACATCTGATTGTTGTCAACAATCAGTACCGTTGGCGCATCATCAGAAGAAACTTCGCTGACGTAAGACATCGCAACCGATTCATCTGAACCTCCTCTTGCTCATCAATGAACCGATGAAATGATTGTGAATTTTCTTATTCTTCACTTGAAACATCTTCGACGGGAGCATCTCTTGGATTTTCAAACGTTTGTCGTACGTTTTCCATGTTTGCCTCTTCTTCTTCCATTCGCTTCTTTCGCTTTGGAGCCTGCATGAACTGCATCTGGAGTTCGCTGATGACGCCTTTGAGCATCGCTTCAGCTGAGGCATCAAGGTTTCCACTTGTTTTGTTCTGAAGCATGCGAAGAATATCGATAATATCACGTGCTTCTGAGAAATTAAACTGTAGCCCGCCTGCAGGATGTTCCAAGAGGCCGAGATTCGCCATAGCCGATCGTTGAAACATATGGACTACGGTAAAGAAGGTCTCCGTTTCCTTATCTTCAAACATAACAACGCCTCATGAAAACATTTCATCGAGCAGCCAATCAGGATTGAACTGAAGCAGGTCGTCATAACCTTGCCCAGTCCCTGCGAAAACGATTGGTCGGCCCGTCGCAAAAGCGATTGAAAGGCCCGCTCCACCCTTGGCATCGGTATCCATTTTGGACAACACTGCTCCATCAAACCGCATCATTTCCTGAAACATTCTCGCCTGATCAACGGCATCATTGCCAGCAAGCGCATCACCTACGAAAAGAACCAGGTGCGGGTCTGCAACGCGTCGAACTTTTTCAAGTTCCTTCATGAGATTTGTTTTGTTCTGCATGCGGCCAGCCGTATCAACGAGAACAACGTCGATGTTTTTCGCCTTCGCTGACTCGATTGCATCACGAGCAATCGCTGCGGCGTCCCCGCCGCGTTGACTTGAGACGCAACGAATACCAAGATTTTCGCAATGCGATTCAAGTTGTTGAATGGCTCCCGCCCTAAAGGTATCCCCAGCCGCTGCGATGACAGAAAGTCCGTTCGATTGAAGCCGGTGTGCAATCTTTGCCGCCGTGGTGGTTTTACCGGTACCATTGACGCCAACAAGCATCACGACAACAGGGGCATCGCCTTTGTCGAGGAAGGATTGTACGGATGCATCAAAGTCCCAGTAACCCGCAGACAAGAGATTTCGCAATGCACGCTTGAGTGCTGCTTCGAGAACTTTCGATAATTCTGCACCACGACGTAATCGTGCGCCAAGAAGGCTCTTTCGCAATGCAGCGAGAACGGACGTAACTGCTTCACTGGAAATATCGGACTCGAGAAGCATCCACTCAAGTTCCTCGAGGAGGTCATTGAGGACCTTGCCTTCTTTGATGACCCGCCCGCCTTGAGTAACGATACCGCCGCCTAAGTCAACAGATACCGCCCCTGCTTCGGTTTCCACGTCTGCGCTCTTCGTCGACCCGCGGGGTGCTGCTTTGACCTCAACCAATTGACGGCCAGTGGTGGTGCGCATCATTGAAAGATCAACCCGCGATCCTTTCGGCTTCGCCACGGTCGTTGCCTTCCTTCTTTTGAGTTCTTTTTGCCTCTGTTTTTCCAACTTTTCGAGGCGTTTCCGTTCCTTTTTCGAGAGTTGAATGGGGAGTTCAACATCGTCTTCCTCATCATCCCAATCGTCCCAATCGTCATCCGATGATTCTTCATGGGTTTCTGGGGGGAGTGTTTGTGGTTCTTCAGGAACGTCTTCTTCCCACTCCTCTTCGATTATTGACGAGGACTCGAGGGCCGCTTTTCCTTCAACTGAATCCTCTTGAGCGGTGAGAGCGTCAGAATCGATTTCCTCTGCCACTTCTTTCACACGTTTCTTGAATCGGTCAAAGAGGCCCATGGAATCACCTAGTCATCCAACGTTAGCTCGTTTCCAAACATACCGCCTCTACGACGTTTTGGTTTTGTAGCTGTGGATTGTGAATCCTCAGATTCTGGTTCAGAAGGTTCGGCAGGTTCGGCAGGCGGTAGTGTATTCACAGGAGGTTGTGCCTCGGCTGCAGCGGTAAAGGATTGAGCTAGTGTTGTGATAGTCGCTTCAAGTTGTTGACTTTGGGATTGAAGATTCTCGAGCAACTGACCAAGTTCTTCCATGCGCTCTCGAGTTAGTGTGGCTGCATCTGACCACGTTCGCTCACCGAAAATGCCGCTGCCAAGATCAACAATTGTAGAGCCCTCGCCACCACCTGGATGTTGGCACGTGAGAGTCACGCCTGCCCCGATTGACACATGCATTTTCATTTCTGAATCGTGATTCTTCTTGGCCAATGTTTCCAAAATCGTTGCTGTAACGTCATGCTCTCCAAGGACATTGATGACTTGTTCAATTCGTTCTTGAACTTCATGAAATCGTTCACGATTCATTTCGACGAGTCGAGCTGTTCGTTGTAGTTCAGTTTGTTCCACAGGACCGCCTCAACAATTCCTGTGATGCGACCTTCATCAATGCGGCGATGTCGCATTCACTCTTCTTCAGCGACAGGTGCAATGGTGCCGCCAGCTGCTGCGATTTCGTCTCGGAAGTGGTGGAGAACCGCTGGCTCAGTTGAAGTTCTTGGGTCGATCTCGTTAACAGATTTGATGGTGATCGCACGTCGACTTGCCTTGTGACGGGAACCGATAATCGAGTAAACACGGTGTTCTGCATCATCTTTTGATGTTGCAACAACGTCGAGTGAGAATTTTTGTCGTAGACGACCGAACGGGGCTTGACCATCAACACGGAATGCCTTCATGAATTCAAGGCGACTCGTTTCTTAATTTAAACGCGATGGTTGTGGTTTGGTAAACGCATCGCGTGTTTCATCAACGTGAAAGTAGAGGCGAAGGATGTGCGAAGCCTCTTGTTCACCGTGCTTATCCTTGTCTCGCCCCTTCCGCTGGACATCTTGGTTGATGAGAACGATGCGAATGGTTTCGAAGTTGTTCTTCAACTACCAGATGAGGCCGCGTGGAATCAATTTGAATGGGAAAAGGTGGTTGACTACGGCTATCTTCCCCTACGCATCACTTCACCAACTACGTTGATTGCTTGGAAAGAGAGTGGGGGCGCTCAGCACCCATACGCTACTGAACATGATGCTCCGAAGGCGATATGGAATTCCGTTCCAACCGTCGATCAAACGGTTCGCGTAATCTTCGAGCCGGGGTTACCAGATTCAGTCCTTGAGGAGTTACGCCAAACTTTGAGAACTTATGCGGCCAACATACCTCTTACCATCGAACCAGGGCATCTGGCATCAACAGAGATTGTTTGGGAATCGTCGTATCAAATGGCTTGGTTCGAAGAGTTACCAGGTCTTCTACGGCTTGAACCAGAGAGTTCAACGTCGGCACGGAATCTTGACTCGGCAATCGCACTTACCGGCGATTTGAATCAAAATTATCCCTCGGCATGGGCACTGGGGCTGAATGGTTCCGGCGTTGTAATCGGTGTTGCCGATACTGGAATCGATGCAGACCACTCTTGTTTTCGCGATGATTCAAACACATCCATTGGAGATAATCATCGTAAATTATTGCACGTTAATACGACGATTGATGACTGGGATACATCTGGCCACACCGATTATCGCCATGGCACACATACAGCAGGAATTCTAGGGTGCCATCCGTTGTCAACCGCAGAAGAAGAGAACATTCCGTCCGCAACGATGTCACTCGGGTATGGGAACAAACTCGTTGTTCAAGATATTGTTTCCGAAGACGGGTGGATGCCTCCAGACGTGGATTTGCTTCTCGCTGAATCTGCGATGTATGGCGGGTATCTTCATTCGAATTCGTGGGGCGATGATACGACGGATTACACTCTGAGATCAGGGGATTTCGACGCCTTCACGCGTGAGTTCCCTTGGACACTGCCGCTGGTCGCACCAGGAAACAACGGTGGTTTCGTACTTGAGCCCGCAAATGCACGAAATGTCATCGCCATTGGAGCATCGACAAAAGACACCGCTCCCGAACGATGGATGTCATCCGTTCACGGGCCGACCGATTCGGATACTCGCGGTATCTTTGCTCTGGCACCGGGCGTTTCGATTGTTTCTGCTCGCTCTGATGGTTTGCCCAACACACAGAATACCGGGCAACACACACTGAGCGGGACAAGTATGTCAACTCCGATGGCTGCTTCTTATGCCAGTATCATTCAACAGATGGTCGAAGAAGGGTGGTTGACTGGGCATAATGAAACCTTGAACGAACATGATCTTCGAGAGCGGACACCGTGGTTTGAACCGGTCTCCGCTCAACGTTCTGTTCTCCTTAGCGAGGGGTTTACGCCTTCTGCACCGCTGATGAAAGCGTTGCTTTCACTTTCAACCACTCCATTGGGAGCTGATTTTAGAAATGGTGGAAATGGAGGTTCTACGGCTCCGAACAATTACGACGGGTGGGGTGTTCTAAACCTGAGCGAATTAATTGATTTTGACGGTCTTGCAGTAGCAACCACAGAAATCAATCGTCCAGTATCCAACGTCTGGATTCACGACTCCTATCGACTCATGAGTGAACTTCCATCAGACCACATTGCTGATCGGGAAAATGACTTGCAGCCAATTGAGTATCTCATGGACAATCCTTGGGACGGAGAGGGAGCAAGTGGTCCATTTTTGTCGACGGGGGATGTCTTCCAACAGCGTTTCATTCTTCAAGGCGATGAGCCTCTCGATGTTCAGATGTCATTCCAAGCGAAACCTGAACCGCATCTTGTGGACGACGTTCAAGTGATGGTCCGTTTACCGGACGGGCGGTTTGCTGTAGGAGGAGAATACCGAAATGACGGTCGCTCAATGTTGTACTATGATTTTGCAGATCCCCTCAATACAACAGCGTTCCCCTCAACGAACGAGACCACAGTAGGAATCCATTTGGACGCCAGTACACTGCAAGGCATTGATTATGTTGATGTCTATGTTACGGGCCGATACATTACGCCTGGAAACGAACCTGGAACAGTAGGGATTGAAGGAGACCGAGTTGGTTTTGGTCTTGCCATACGAGGCGTGGAACTCGACCCACTGAATCACTCCGATGCTGATGGTGATGGCGTTCCTTACCAGCAAGACCTCTGTCCATTTACCAATGCGTTTGGATGGGATGTCAATGAAGATGGGTGCATTGATGACACGGACATGGACGGAGTGAACGACGATCTCGATGCGTGTCCAACAACACCTGATTTCGTACCAGTCAATGCAGATGGCTGTGCTGTTCAAAACATTGCACCGCGCATTTTCATGGACGAATCGCTCCTGTTTTCGCACGACAATGAAACCATTACTGTTCTCTTTTCGATTTTGGATGTGGATGATGTCTCCACAACCGTCGTCCTCGAACGCGTGGGTGATGTGGCGGGTACAGTTGATGTGTGCTCAATGGTCGTATCGAATGATTCGTGGGTTGCGTGCTCGGTGAACGCCAGCCAGGATTTCTTCCCACTTCCGAGTGAGGGGAATTGGACGGTGTTGATTGTTGCAAATGACTTGAATGGAAGCTCGTGGACCGAATCTGCCACTGCAACATACCGTTCAGAAAAGTTCTCAATTATCTCACCCGATCTCCCTACAGAACAACAGAATCGTTCAGTCGCGTGGTTTGCTACTGCTATACTCCCAATGATTGGAATTGCTTTTGCCCTCGCCTTTGCTTTACAGTCCTGGCATTACAGCAACAAAAAGAACGAGATTTTGTAGCGATTTTCCTCATTCATTTGGAGGGCTATCTTCAAACCTTATGGCATCCACGCCTGTTTATCCCAGAAGGTATTCAAGATGAGCGGACGATTATATGTTGGAATTGACTTAGGAACGTTTCAATCGACTATTGCTTCAAGCGCCGGAGCTATGCATTCAGTTGAGACGGTTGTAGGACGACCGAAAGACCCAGTCGCACGAAACTTCCTCAAGCGCGATGTTCTTTTCGGCGCTGATGCGTTGAAAAACAAACTTGCATGTAATCTTTACCGGCCAATGGCCGCTGGAGTTACTCAAGATGATGAAGCGAACCTTGCTGCTGCAAAGGCATTCGTATCTCACCTGATTGAAACTGTTGACCCAGAAGAATTCGACGAAGTGTTTGGTGTTATTTGCTCGCCAAGCCACGTTTCCTTCACCGACAAGAGCAACCTCGTCGCAACATTGCGCGGACAAGTCAACGCGATCATGGTCGTTACTGAACCATTTGCAACCGCATTCGCAATCAATGAAATTGGCGGCTCAATCGTCGTTGACATCGGAGCAGGTACAACCGATATTGCCCGAATTCATGGGACATTCCCAACCGACGAGGATCAAGTTACAATCCAAGAGGCTGGCGACTGGCTCGATGTGGAACTTCAAACCCTCATCGCAAAGAAATTTACAGGCGCACAAATCACGAAAGACATGGTTCGAAAGTGGAAGGAAGAGTCCTCCTACGTTGGCGGCGATGTCCGAACCGTTGAAGTCTCACTCTCCGTTGACGGTAAGAGTCAGAATGTCGACATTGGTGACCTAATTCAAGAGGCTTGTGAATTGCTCATTCCTAAGGTTGGAAATGCAATCAAGCGAATTGTTGCTGAGGCCGATCCTGAATATCAACCAGTTCTCCGCAACAACATCATTCTCTCCGGTGGAGGATCTCTCATCGAAGGTCTCGCTGAGCGAGTCTCCCGTGAAATCTCTGATATCGGTGATGTCAACGTTTGGTGTGTTGAGAATCCTTTGGAAAAGGTCGCAGAAGGTGCACTCATGCTCGCTGGCGAGATGCCTGATGACATGTACACCTCCATCAACTGATGCGACTTCGGAATCTTAAGTGATTCACCATTGCTATGCAACCGCAGAATTGCACCCTCTTCACTTTAGTCTAGGTGGCCCGTGTCGTCAAGACCTCCAAGAACCATATTTTTCTCATCTTTTCAGGTCAATGGATTAAATGGCTGACCACATCAGAGCAATCAATGACACAGGAGTCCCTTGCACCTGTTGCGGCAATCACAAACCTCATTCTGGGCATCATCACTATAGCCATGTCCAACAGAGGGGAACAGCGTAGTTCGCACAAACGCTTCACTGCCCTTCTTATTGGGTGGAGTTTCATGTTCCTGTCACTGTATTATGTTGCGGAAACGCTTCTTGATCAGTATTTTATCTCGCCATTTCCAACTGGATTTGATCTCGGGCTGGTGTCATACGAGGGCGTTGTTGCTCGAGACAGTTTAGTTTTGATTCAATACGGTGCTAATTCAGCTTTGAACATCATCATGCTTGTCATGGCCTTACACATTCCGAAAGACTTCGGAAAAGGTACGTATTGGAATGCAATCGTCATTGCCATCATCGCTGTTTACTGCATTGTCGTCCCTCCGCTCATCTTCTTGGGCGGAATGCGATTGGCGGCAAGCCAACTCATCATATGGGTGGTCGTAGGAATCATTTGGACGCACCACTATCTGAGAGGAATTATTCTTGAGCACAAAACTGGAGATGAAGGGTATCGCTCAGAGTCGAAAGTAAGCGCGATTTTGCTCCTTATTTGGCTCGGATGGCAGATGGTCTGGTGGCTTTCTGCCTTCACGTTCCTCAACAACGAGTGGTTTGTGAGCGTCCTCAGCCAGCTCGAAACAGCTCCTAGTTTCCTGTGGCTTATCGCAGTCAATCTGGGTTGGACCATCGGTGCTATCACAGTCTGTTCCTTATTTGCAGGTGAAGTTTTTCGTACAACGCAACGGGGCCTTACAGGCGTATCAGCACTTGTTTTCATAGTGTTTTTCCTTGGCTTTGCCAATTGGATCCAAGACTCCTTACTGCTTGATGCATACTACAGTTGCCTTGAAGGGAATTGTAATCAGGAAAGTGAGATTTTTGCACTCATGAATTACCTAACGTCTGGTGTCCTCATTTACCTCCTTCAACCACTACTGTTTGTTTATCTCTTGGTTCAATTCCAAATTATCGACACGTCATCGGAGGAGAATCGGAACCTTATGCGTGTCATGATTCTGCTCATCCTGCTTATCATCTCATCCAGTATCATTGAACTGATCCAATCCCTCATCCCAATACCACAAATGATCTCGGGTTCATTGTTGGCAATCGGCGTTGTGTTCTTCATTGGTTGGGAGGAGAAAATTACGGAAAACTTCATTGGAAAATCAAACAAATCCGATGTTGATACGATCGGTGGAGATGGATTTCAACCGAATCTTTTGAGAAACACATCGATTTTGATGAGTTTGATCGTCATCTACATGGTTGTCATTGCGATAATTTTTGCAAATGCGGGGGCCTAAGAATGGATGTCTCGAAAGAACTTGACATGAGTGGTGTTGGTGAGATGTTCAATGAGCCAACAGCGAACAAGTTGACTGTAGGAATTGTAGCATTCTTCCTCATTTTCCTTGGCATCAACACTGCGGACCTCGTAAAAAACAACGAAAAAGTTCGAACCATCATCGATGGTGATTCTACTTGGACCGTTAGTTTTGAAGAACAGATCATCGCTCTCAGCGATACCGTCATCATTGCAGACGGCGCTACTGAGACGATTGGTTTCGTCATTGAAAGTTCGCTTCTTGCAGAAGGCTATCGGGTTGGTGGCATTACCATCCAAATTACGTATGGTGAAACCTCAGGAATACCAGCCGACCCCATAGATTCTGTCTTCGCCTCGATTGACCAAAATGATTTGATGGTCGTATGGGATGATGAGAACAATACCAAAACGGGGTCCTCAAACGACGGCTCAGACATCAATCTGTACCTTCGCGCATACGAAGGATACGATGGCGAGGACAAGAACATGACAGGGTTCAATGAAATCCAAGTCCTTGAACCGTGGCTGATGGAAGGTACTGGTTTCGGTACACTAAATCTGGAGCTGAGTGTTGAGACCAATGCCCTTCCGTTTACAACTGATAACGAAGAAGAAATTACCATCAACGTCAATATCATCACATTCAAACCCGCGGCCATCAACTGATTTGGTCGAAGAGATTCACTGCAAAATCACGCCCCGAATACCTTGATTTACAGGGAAGGTTCAAGAGTGGTTGAGGTTCGATAGTCCCCTGTATGACGCTCGGCGCTTCCAACCCAGATGCCTCTCGTGGGCAACCAAGCAGTTCTGGAAACGATAGGGCAGCTCTTGAAGGGATGTTGAAAGGTTACCCAATCGACCAACTCGTCGAAGAGGTGCTTGTCGCTTGGGATGAACTTGGGCGTCGGAACGAAGAAGTGGTGACAATCAAGCAGCGTCTACGCGTTTTAGAACTTGATTTGGCGGAACGAGAAGATGAGGTTGCACCCGAAATTCAACGCCTTCATGAGTCTGAAGAACAACTCAAAGAGGCTGAAGCACGAATTGTGCACCTTGATCGGATGTTAAACGATACAAAGCAAGAGCTCGACATGCAGGCTTCCTCATTATCAAAAGAACAACAAGATGCCCTCCACGAAGAAGTAGAGCAGCTGCGGAATCTAAGTATTTCCCAAGATGAGGTGATTGCTGAAATGGAAGGACGTATGGGCCTGATGGTTGAAGCATTGGAAAAGGCTGCAGATGCTGGACTTACGTCCGTGACTGCTGATGAAGTTCGATCCCTCAAAAACAAACTTGATGAGAAATCAGCACAGTACGATGCAGAAGTTGCAGCCAACAATGCGTTGGAAGAAGAACGGCAGCGATTGCGAGATATTGCAGACCGTATGCGTGGACTCTTGGATGCACGCGACAAGCGTTTAGCCGATTTAGAAGAGCAACTCGAACGAGTTATGCAAGGGCCTCGATCCGTGTCTGCAGAACACGATTACCTTGTCGAACAAATCGAGGAGATGAAGCGACGCTTGCTCGAGCGAAACCGAGAATACGAATCACTTCGTCGTCGCGAACGGCGTTTGCATACAGATGTCTTTGAGCGGGATGAACGTATCCAACAAATGTCTCTTACAATCACTGATCTTGAAGCCGCCCTTACC
>CEQW01066341.1_pt1 | contig 21124 bp, 19 predicted proteins | sample 530891 | NCBI WGS metagenome assembly CEQW01 (sample SAMEA2621066, study PRJEB7988) | marine metagenome | biome: marine biome (ENVO:00000447); feature: surface water layer (ENVO:00002042); material: "saline water (ENVO:00002010), including plankton (ENVO:xxxxxxxx)" | depth 5 m
GTATCCGTTTTCATCCTCGCCTGGAATGTGCATCCAGGTGTGGAGGAGCTCTCCATCGGCGTCAGTGACCTCTACGACAGCATACTTTTCGGGAGCGAAGGTCATCGCGGCGAGGGCTTGTCCAGTCATCTGGTCAATGGAGATGGAGGGATGGCTGACGGTATCGCCAAACGAATTCCCGCCAACCGTCGTGATGGACACGTTCACAGCCTGATCATTTGTGCTGTTGATCGTGAGTGTGGTCCCTCTCCAGTCGACGTCGACGCCAGTGATTCGGGGGTCATCTTCCCAAGTTAGGGAGTCTTTGTATTCAAATTCCCAGAACCATTGCTTTCCAATGATTTTCATGTCATGGGCCTCGTCTTCATCTGGGATGACCCAGACAGCGGTGTTGGACGAGAGGGCCAAAACAATGAGCCAAACGACGATGATGGTCGGTGCGACGTAGAAAAGGATCTCGAGTTTGGTGTTGTGTCGGTCAACCGGGAACGACCCCACTTCAATGTGGTCGATGTGCGTGGTATCAGGCTCTACACCTTCTCGGTATTTGAGCATGGCTAAAAACATCCAGCCGAAGGTGAAGATGCCAACCAAAATGGCCCAAAACATGAACTTATCATAGAGAACAGAGAATACTGTATCTTCTGCTACCACGCAACCACCCTGTTTGACCGGCCGTGTAGGCCCCCCTTAAGCGTTGCTTGATGGGGGTTAGAACCATTGTTCCTTTCAACTGCCTCATGGCGTGTTGGTATGCCTTTTTTTCGCGATTTTTTCTGCTTGAAATTGAACGGTCCATCCACCTATTTCATCCTCGTCAAATCATACGAGGCGATGCTACTTGAACCCGCCGCGCGGAGTGTAAGATATGGGCGTCAGTTCCTGTCTTTCACCAACCCTTGACGGTTCGGTGATCGTGGACGTTGAGGTCCAACCCTCGGCCAAGATTCAAGGAATCACAGGATTCAATGAATGGAGGGCGCGAATCTCCCTCGCTGTTAAGGCCGAGGCGAGGGATGGAAAAGCGAATCAGGCCGTTGTGCACGTGCTCGCCACTCAACTTCAACTCGATGTCCGCTCCCTTCGCATTACCTCGGGCCACACATCCCGATTAAAATCGGTGCGCGTTGAAAACGCACATCCCGAGGAACTTGTCCGCCAATTTGAATTCGTCTTGGAGGGACTTCGATGACCCGTGACTCCTTCCATGGAATCGGTCGAGGTTCATCCAATGCAGAAGAACGGTGGCATCAAGCCGCCCAGGCTTTGGCCGGTGCTCGCTTACGAAATCGGAAAGCGAATGCCGTGGTTCTCGTCGAAGGTAGAAGGGATCGGGAAGCTTTGGAAGGGCTTGGTTTCTCAGGGCCCATCGAGGTTCTAAATCGAGGTTGGCCAGTGGACGATGTCCTTGTTTTTTTGGTGGAAACCTACGGGCGTCGGAGCCAAGTTGACCGAGGGCCGAGCGTGATTGTTCTCATGGACTGGGACCGGACAGGAGGGCGTTTACAGGCCAACATTCGTCGAAATCTCGAATCACTTGATGTCGGATTTGATGAGCAGCTTCGTTCGGTATTGATGCGTTGCCTCAAGCCGGAAACTCGGGTCGTTGAGGGCCTATCAGGCCTTGTGGATGTTCTCGGCCCGCTGGTCGACATGTACGATGATTAAATCAGCGTTCAACATCAGGTTCGGGAAAGGCTTGCTCCTTGACGGTGTTGAGCACAACGTGAGTGTAGGAGCGGGAGACGCCATCCAACGTAAACACGGTCTTTGTTAGGTTGTCAAGGTCGGCCCGGTCTCTGACACGAGCGAGGACGATGGAATCCCAATCTCCCGTAACGTCATACACGGCAAACACACGGGGGTCAGCGGCGATCTTCTGTTGCACATCGATCATTCGACCTTTCTGAATCCGCAGACCGGCCATGATGGTCATGGACCACCCCAATTTCGTTGGATTTAACGCCACACGGTAGCCTTCAATGACCCCTTCTTGTTCCAACCTCCGCACTCGATTTGTGACCGTTCCTTGGGCGATACCAAGGGTGCGAGCCAGCGAGCGATGGCTCACTCGAGCGTCTTCGCTTAGGAGCATCAACAACGCTCGGTCGGTGGCGTCCAAGTCCATCGTTTCATGGAAAGGCGGACAGGTTTTCAAGCCTTCACTCCTCTTCCTTGGGGAATTCATTCACGGCAGCAACGCTTGGAGCTCGCAACCAGAGGTGTTGTTTCCAGGCTCCAAAGTCTTCAATTTCAATCCCGACTTCAAAATGACAATCTGCCTCGTATCGCTCTCGAAACTCAATTTTTGTCTGTATCTTTTCTTCGGCTTTGAGTTGGAGTCGTGGTGGCCGACCCTTGAACTGCCACGGTTCAGCGACCGTCCATGATGTGATGCGAAAGGGGAGCGAACCAGCATGAAGGTGGACGTTGACGGCGTGGGGCTCCTCAACGGACCATGCCGCCTGCAGTTGGGGGATGGCTTCTTGTCGCCTTCGAATGGCGGTGATCAAGGAAATAGCGATGACGGCCGTAATGGCCGTGAGCAAAAGCGGGGTCCAAGCTTGGTTGGCCGTGATGTATTGGGAAGGAGAGGGCAGTTCTCCATGGGCCATCCACATCAAGCGCGACGCCGTGCCTTCATCGGCCTCACTTCCAAACACGGCAATGGTGTACGACCACCCGGTGGGTTGGGCCGTCAAATCAACCCCAGCGGCCTGGAGATGGTCGGCGGGAAGCATCGAGACAAAGGAGGTGGTGTTGTTGGCTTTGACCGAGAATCCAACCTCGGGCCTCATCTCTCGTACCAGATGATTCAGTTGGCGTTGGTGTTGATCGTAGGCGAAATCTTCGGTTAACACCACGTACAGAATGGTGTTGTTGCTCAGATTTTGCAGCGGTGTAAGGGTGAGGTCAAAGGCGACCATTCGGGCTCCGTCCTCTGCTGAAACGACCTTGACCAGACCACTGACCTCGACGAGGTTTGCACCAGTGGGTTGGTGCGATTCCGTGGCCGCTTCGTTGGTGGAGGCGTTCAACGAGATGTTTCGGTTTGAGGCACGGTATTGGGCGTCGTCATCGGGCCATGAGGATCCGGTTTCGCTGCTCCATGACCACCAGGTCCACTGCACCTGATTGGGAGGCGATGCAGGCGTGTCTTCCAGCGAAGCCGGGACATAGACTTCTCGAAGTCCCTCAGCCACGCTGGCCTGTACCTCTTCTTCGGCATGAATGGCCCAAGGGTTCTCATTGGCCGCCGAACCGGGGAAAACCAACAAGGCCACCAAGGTCGCAACAAAGAGCCATCGCATGGATTATTCCTCCTCGTCCCGCCAAGGGAGGTTTAACTTACGGCGCAAGATGTTTTGTTCGTTGGTGTCGATCATCAACGTGATGCGGGCGCCCACCCACACCGAGATGGTTTCAATCCCCCACGGGAGTGTGCTTCGGAGCAGAAAAGCCCCCCGAGGGAGTTCATTCATTGCCGTTTCTTGGTAAAATTCCTCCATCAAAGGAGCCCATCCCCTGAGCAATCGGATGAATGTATCCGGCTTGATCGATTCCACGTTTGCTGTGAACGAATCGCCGTAGGCGTACAACGCTTCCTGCCTCGAGCGCCATGAGTCCTTTTTGAGCGTGAACGCAGGGAGTCCGGCGTGCACCACACGAACTGGATGGAAGGATTCCCCACCCCATGCATCGCCTTTGTTGGTTGGTGAGGCCGGCTGAAACAACCGTTCGTAAACCATCGGTGGGGCGAGGTTGAGTCGCTTTCCCCGTTGCCACAAAGAGAACGGTGTGAGGTCAATACCGTACATCTTTTCGACATGGGCGACCACATCATCGTTCGCTTCAATCACCGAATTCGCGGTTGGTTTTGGAGGTGCTTTGACGGTCGGCACCCAATCCTCCTCTCTGCGGGTGGCTCTTCGAGAACGGTAAGCCTTGGCAAACCGCTCCTCTTCTCCATCCATTCGGTGCCGGAACTGTGCGACGAAAAACCCACCCGTGTTGTTGTCTTCATGCCACAACCGCAAGCAAAGCGGGAGTTGTGCAGCAATCTCCTGTTCTTGCTCCTTCTCGCCGATGCCCATGGCCATTCGTTCGTTAGGAGCGAGGTGGGCCTGCGAGAAGAATGGAAGGCCATCGGTTTCCTGAGGAGGAACCGGCGTTCCGGATTCATCAAGGACGGGCCAAGAGGTCAGACCTTGATGCAGAGCGATGCCCTCGAGTTCCAGTGGAACGAGTTCAAGGTAAGGGCAGCGACGAAGAACTTCAGCCACCACGGCTTCATTTTCAACTGGGTCGAGGCTGCAGGTGGAGTACATCAAGTGCCCACCGGGAACAAGCAAAGAGGCACCTCGAGCGGTGATTTCAACCTGCATCCTGAACATCTTCCGACCCTCTTTTGGCGTCCAATCCCACCATACATCTCGATTTTTTCGCGTGGTGGCCGTACCAGTGCACGGGACATCAGCGATTACGGCATCAAAACCAGGGGGAGGGAGCCGTCCGAAATGGCGCCCATCGTGTTGGGTCACAACGATGTTGGCAAGTCCCAAACGGCTTTTGTTGCTCACCAACATGTTGAGCCGGCCCGAGACCGGCTCGTTGGCCACCACGACCCCTTCGGGATGGAGTCGCTCTCCGAGTTGAGTCGTTTTCGAACCCGGAGCGGCGCACATGTCCAACGCGAGGATGTTTTGTTCAGCGGTGAGCAGGCGCACTGGGAGCATGCTGGCCGCTTCTTGCCGCGTGATGCGCCCTGTTTCGTGAAGCAGCGCCATCAACCGTTGAGGGAGGCCTTCGGGTGCTTTGCCACGGGCAAACGGCATCATGAACGCTGTTTCGGAAGGCATCCAAGGAAGTTCAATGGCACCGATGGCCTTGACTTGTTCGACGGTCCATTGCCGGTCGGCTCGGTGAAGCGAGATGCGAAACGTTTCGGGAAGTGGTTCAAGCGCCGTGTTCAGCCACGCTTTTTCGTCCCTGCCCAGGTGGCGAACAAGGGCAGTGAGCGAGGATTGTTGAGCATACGCTCTTCGCTCCTCTGTGGCATCGGTCGGTCCTCTCACATGCTTGGCTCGGTGGTCCTGTCTTTTGGTCTTCCGCCATGATGAAAAGGGGGTTCATGGCGTTCCGTTCCATGCTGGCGACCTCCGCACCTTGGTACCTGCCGGTGCTTTTCCTCAGTTGCCTTGCCTGGGTCTTTGCCTTTTCCTTGCATGCCTCGCTTCAACCTCGGCCTTTTGTCCGCCGCCTCTATCTTTGGACGCCTCCTGTTTTGGTCCTTGGATTGCTCTTGTCCAGAACCGCCGACGTGTTCTCACTTGACCCTGCGCATCCCGAAGTCGCCCTCGTCCTGGGCGATGGAGCAACCTTCCAGCAGCGATTGTTGGTGCTGTTCACGGGCCAGGGCGGCATCGAAGGGGGTTTGCTTTCCCTCTTGGTCTTCGCACTTCTCTCGCCCCGCCTCCCAAGCCTGCGTTCCGCTTCTGTCGAAACCGCTGATTTTGTCCAGTCTCGCATGATGACCTACTGCGGCTTGTGGAGCATCGTTGTCTTGATGTTGCTTTTCCCGCAAGAAGCCTACACTCCTCTCGACCTTGCCCCTGCCTCACCCACCGTCCCTCTCCCCGAATGGTCGGTGTTGGCCAGTCTGGTGTTGTTCTCCCTTCTGTTGATGATGTCAGGAGAAATTTTGACCGCTTCAGCCCACATGGCCTCGAGCGGTGAAACTCAACGCTTGTTTGAGCGTGCTCTTCTCAAATCCATTGTGGCCGGTCTCATCGCCTGGGTATGCCTCGCTCAAACCGATGCTTTCACATCCACATGGTGGGCTCGACCAACGACGGACAGCCGGCTGGCGATGGCCGTCATCATTGCCCTCGCATCAACATGGGTCGTGGCCGCCCATGCTTTTTCGACGGTTGCAGAGGGGCTTCAAGGCCCCACCATGAAGCAAGCACAAACACTGACTTGGAGTGTATCCCTCACCGCCATCTGCATGGTTGTTATCACCGCTGCGATGGCGGACAAGGTGTCGGTTTACGGAACCGGGATGGATGCGATGTTACTTGGTTGGCGTTGGATGGCTCTGGCGATGTTTGTGGGCGTAGCGTCAATGGGTCTGCCCATGGCAGGTTTTGACGCTGCTCATCACCCAGAGGCTTGGTGGTTTCGAGCAGCGTTGACGTTGTTCATCCCCCTGGGCGCCTTGATCTCGGACGGAGCGTGGCTTCTTTTCCCGGCACTCATGTTTGCGGGAACCGCTCAACTTCTGGTGTACTTGAGTGCATCCATCGGGCGATTTGTCCACCCATTTGTCTTGGGGGCCAGCGGAGTTTTGCTGTTCAACCTCGCTTGGGCCATCTTGACGGAAGATCCGCAACGGGCCTTGGGCATCAGCGTGTTCGCTTTGGTGTTGGTCTCGATTCTTTCGTGGTCCTGGTTGCGTTATGAGCGAGGCGCAAGACTCGAAAAAACCACGATTTAGTCGCCTCATGAGGCGCGCTGCTTAAAGGTGCAAGAAAAGAGCGGCGAATGAAATCTTCGGATTTCAGGGATGGGACCCTTATGGCACGAGCTTTCCGCGCAGGCGTTGAACCACGACGAAAATTACGAATGCCGCTACGACAACGTCTTTGGCGACCAACTCGCGACCTTGCTTCGCTTACTTCCCGAACCGAACGCATCGGCCAACAAATGGGGCCGCTAACGGAGGTACCAGCCTTGGTTCGTATCGAAAATGAACATTGGGTTTTTGAGCGCATTGAGGCGTCAACCCTTCACGAACTGACTCACCGATTGGTTCTCCAAACCTCGGATGGCGAGGAAGTACTCGGGGTCACCGAGGATTTGTCTACGGCACTCGAAGTTGCACGCTGCATGGCTGAGAATGACAAAAAGGTCGTTCTGATTCAAGCCCTTTAGGCTCAGAAAAGGTTCCAAATGGCTTGGATAACGCCTTGGTTGACGAGGTAAAAGAATCCGCCGAGTCCAATGCAAGCGAGGTAGACTTGAGCCGGTGTGATTTTCCACGATTCCTCGGATTCTTCATCGAAATAGCGAATCAAACCTGCAGCTTGCTGGATGCCGCTGCCGTCGTTCTTCTTCTTCTTCGTTGCCATGTGGACCGTTCTTGGCGAGCGCCCTCCCCCTTATGAACGCGACGCGCGATTCATTCTTCTTCATCGGTCGGTTGAGGGCGCGTCAAATCAACGAATGGGACTTCGTCTTCAGCGGACAGGGCCTGAGTGAGTTCAACCGTTTTGGCGGGCTTCACTTTCCCGTCCGAGAATCGATCGCTGCCATCGGAGACCACGGTTGTTGGGGCTTCGATGTAAGTTGCTTCAGGGTCATTCTTCATTTGAATAAGGCTGGCCTCCATGCGAGCAAGAGCACGTTCCACCCCAGGGGCGTTGTCCTCTGCTAACGCTTGACGAGCCATGTGAAGGTCGTCGTCGATGATGGTGCGCCACTCACTTGCCTCGTCAACCTCCTCAGACCAAACCGTGTCGATCTGCCCTTTCATGCGTTCGATCGCTTCGTTGAGGTTTGACCTGCCTGCTTGGAGCAAGGCTTTCCAGCGTTGCTCGTTGTGTTTGAGATCAAGGCTAGGGTAGGACCGCTTGAGCCATTTTTCTGCCGAATTTGGGTGGGCCATTTCCCAGGGCGATTGCCCGAGTGAACTGGTCATGTCAAGCACCAATCGAGCCCGTTCGTTCAGTGGCCCCTCAAGCGTGATGATGTTGAGGTACCCTGACGTCAGCAAACCCCATCCCCAATAGGCGGTTGAATGAATGTCAATGGTGAGGCCACTGCTCGTGGTTTTCATTTTCCAACGTTGCTCATTGTATCCCGGGCCTTCATGGAACACCGGTGTTTCTGGTTGGGAGAGTTGTGCCAGGAGGGCTTTGGAAACATCGCCGAGGTAGACCACTCGGCTCGGCCCGTTGAAGTGTTTCCCACGCAGCAAATGATGCGTCGTGTCAATTTTGTGCGAGGCGTCGGCTTGCCGTACTTGGGCGACTAATATTGACGCATTGGCGTTGAGTACCTCTTCCATAAACAAGCCTCGGATGACGGAAATCATGTTTTCTGCGAAGGTGGGGCCGCCTACCGTAGCACGTCGCTTCTGATTCCCGGGACCGTTGGCCACACAAGAAACAACCGCTTCAACGTCCCTGTTTCCAATGCAGGAAGGTTCAAGTTGGGCCTGTTTTATGGAGGAACAGGTGAAACAATGGCAGGGAAAGCAAAGGGTTCCGGCATCACATCGTTGCCCGGCATAGGTGCAGCAACAGCAAAGAAACTGAAAGCAGCAAAGTTGGGAACGGTGGCCAAACTCGCAAAGGCGAGTCTTGGCGACTTGCAAAAAGCAGGACTCTCCGCCTCCGTAGCCAAGAAAATCTCTCTTGCTGCCAAAGCAGCCGGTGGGACGAAAGCAGCTGCCAAGAAAGCCGGTGGGAAAGCCGCCAGCGCTGCCAAGAAAGCCGGTGGAAAAGCCGCCAGCGCTGCTAAAAAGGGTGCCTCGAAGGCGAAATCTTCAACCAAAAAAGCAGCTGACGCTACAAAGACCGCTTCCAAAAAAGCAGTGGGCCAAGGCCAAAAAGTGGCTGAGAAGGTCGTTGAGAAAACCAAGGCAGCCGCCACCACCCTCAAAACCAGCAAAGACAAAGATCGAAAGGGTTCAAACATCAAGGTTCCCAGGTCGGTCAAGGACATGCCTTGGTTCAAAAAGCGCTGAAATTCACCGCTATCTTTGAAGACCTTCTCGCCAAGTTGACAGGCATGCCAAGGCGAAAATACGGTCGCCTGCGCAAAACGGTTGAACTCCCTCCAAAGGGAAATTGTTCCCGATGCCGTTCGGGAAAACATTGCCCCATTGAAGGTCATCAGGGGAAGTCCATTCACCCTCACCGAGAATGGGTTGGTCCGGAGCGAATGACCAAGCGAAAGAAATCAACGACCTGATCAGTTGATGCCGTGGGTGCTGACTGTGGGTGTCGTCTCCTCAACGGGTTTCGTTTCAGCCGGCGTTTCTTCCATGTTTTCTCGCATGGATTGAGCACGATGATAGACTTCCCTGAGGGTTTGATCGGAGATTTCAAGGTACACTCGGGTCGTTGCGATGGTGGCATGCCCCATCAATCGTTGGATGGTGACCAAATCTGCACCGCGTTCAAGCAACCCTGTGGCAAAGTTGTGGCGCAGGACGTGAGGGGTGAGTTTACCTTTGGGCAGGTAGGCTTTCTGACCCAATGCATCCATCATGCGTTGAATGCCACGAGGTTGAATTCGACGTCCGTGACGGTTCACAAAGCAAGCCTGCTCTTCAGACGATGCCAATCGGGTGCGTATGGGGATCCATGCCTTTAGACGCTCAACCGTTCGTTTGGTGAAAAGGACCAAGCGATCTTTGTCCCCTTTTCCACCGATGACCCTCGCAGATTCATCATCAAAATCAATGTCTTCAAGGTTCAGCCCGCAGACTTCGCTTACCCTCATTCCTGTATCCAGCATCATTGTGACCACGAGGGAGGCGGCTGGGTCCTCGCTCAACTCGGCGACCTCGAGAACACTGGTCAGTTCTCTCCGAGTAAGTGTACGTGGGAGGCGCTTTCCTGTACGTGCACGTTGAAGGTGGTCGGGCCAAATGAGCCCGAGCCATTTGATGAAGTGGCGGGCTGCGGCAATTCGAGCGTTGTACGTTGTGGGTTTGAGGCCGGCGATGCTGTGCGCCCAGAGGTCCAAGCGCCCATTCATCGGCTCCATGCGTTCTGCAAGCGCCTCAATGGGGAGGCCTTCGTAGGTGGCTTCGTCCAACACATCTTCGCCCGGCAAGACGGTCTCGATCAGCGGACGCAAGCCGTAAAAGTACGATTTCTGGGTGTTGTCCGATTTATTTTCGGTTTGCAACTGACGTTGGTAGCAACCTAGCCAGGGCAGATGGCGAAGATGGACCAAACGAGCGGGGAGCGTGACCTGCTCATCCGTCAAACGGCGTTGGCTTGGCCGACGCGCTTGTGGTTGTGGCGTTCGCATCCCTCGTTTGTTCATTTGGCGTCACCGCCTCCCGCCGAAGCGGGTGTGCATCCCGTGTCCCTGAGGACAGTTGGGATACATCGGCTGTGTTTATCAACTCATCGTTGATGAGGGGAGTTTGAGAAAGGGTGGGGACCTTTTCCGTGCCTTGGCACAGAGAAGATCGTTGTACAACTCAGAGAGCTGGATGAAGTTCAGCACAAGCTGCGTTCCTCAATCGAGGTGCAGGATGCCTTGCTTCTTGACGTTGGCCTTCTTGATCTGGTCAGGAAGCCAGTCAGGTCCGCCAGCAGGCTTTGGGACCATCGAAATGCTGCCAGTGAAGTGGTGAACACGCTTGGTGCCACGCTCTCGCAGTTTGATGTCCGTGTGTCCGCGTGTTGCTGCCTTCAAGGCTGCACCGCGGGGTTGCTTGCTTGCAAATACTTGCGTCGTGTCTTTTCCGTTCTCCATGAGAACGAAGTATTTCTTTCCGTCTGCCATTTGGATTTCCTCCGGTAGGTCGTTAGAACCTAGAGCATATAATACTTTCTCAAAAAAACAGGGGTACTGCGCCTCATATGCCGTTCAGTACCTCATTCCGAAGCCTGTTTTTCATGCATAACCGCTCAGTCCTGCGGTTTTTTTCAAATCCTCAATCGAGGTCGGCTCCAGCCAAAGTTTTCGTGTTCACGACCCCCTCCACCGCTCGGATGTGTTCCACCACGGCCTTTGCGATGGTGGCGAGGTCATCAGCTTCGAGTTTGACAATGAGGTCATGATCGCCGAACAGCACGGTTGCGTCCGTGACATGGGGGAGGGTTTTGACCTCACGATGGACTTGTTGTTCGGTTCCTGGTTGAACATTGATGAGTACGTATCCAATGGCCATGTTGCTCATGCCGTTACAAGAGTCCGTTACTCATCACCCTTCCGATGCCTCGGCGTGTTCAGCAAGGGTGGCTTTTGAGGAGAGGACATAGGCCTCCCACTGTTCTTCGGTCCAATCTTCTGGAACCGGCCCGTCAAGCCAGGTGGAATAGGCTTCCAACGTCCAACCTTCTGGAACGATGCTTGGGGTGTTTTCTTCGACCATCCCTTCGGTAAAGATGTCGCCCGCCACATCTTGTTCAAACAAGGCTTCTGTGCTCTCCAGCGGCATCATGGTCTCGTCCCCCCAGTCCAGTTCCATTCCCTCGCTCTGTCTTCTCCGGAGCATGGAGAGCACAAAGACGCTGGCAGCGAGGAGAACAAACACGATGACGACCAGAGGAATCATGTTGGTCTTGGTTTCAGTTGCGGGGTTTTGATCCTCCCCTGTGCTTTGTTGGCAGTCATCGCAGGAGTCGGCCCCTTCCACCGTGAGCGTGGTGTTGTAATGGAAGGATTGCTGAAGGTTGTCCATGCAGGTAAGGTTGACCTCCAGCGTGGTGTTTGCAAGGCTAATCGGAATTGGGTATTGGTACACGAGTTGGTTGGTGAATGAGCCTTCAGGGCCCGCAGGGATGACCGATTGGGTGAGCAAGTCGCCCTCTGCACCGTAGAGAGTGTAGGCACAAACCACTTGGTCGAGCCCATCAAGGTCGCCCACGGAAACATTGCTGTAGAGGTCTTGGCCGGGTGTAGGAGAGGAGAACTCGACCCGGTCAAACGTGGTTGGAGCATGTTGGAAAACGAGGTCGAGCGATTCCGATTTAGCGAGTCCGTCAATATCACTAACGGAGAAGACAGCTCGGCCAGGACCATCCACCAGGGAATTGTCCAACTTGAGCCTGAAATAGAGCCATTCCACTTCTTCACCGAAGGCACCGCTTTGGTTACAAGCGCTTGGAGGTTCACTTGGAGCCCACACTGGTTCATCCACCGAGGGGGCATTGATCGCCCACCCGGACTGTGTTAATTGTGCACTTGACGACTGCAAAGGCCGGTCGCTAACCAACCCCACCGTCAAGGTGGCTATTTGCCCGAACGTCATGTTTTCCACCGCCCCTTCGGCGTCGCAGGCTTCAAACAACACAACTGTGGGTGGTGTCAGCAAGAAGGGCACAGTGATGCTCGCCGTTGAAGTCGCACCGTGTTGGCCGCTTCCACTTGCGGAGAGTTGGAGGTCGCCCCCTTCAAGCGGAACCATCAGTTGTTGAAGGTGAACAAACGCGGTGGTTTCACCTTCAGAAATATCGAGAGGAACCTGAATAGGCTCGCCTCCGGGCCATTGAAGGGTGAAGTCCCCAATGAAACTCGTGCCGGGATCGTCAACATCAGAAACATCAATTCGCACCCGCTCGTTTCCGTTCCCAACCACTCGGTCGAGGGGCGTACCATCCTCCGATTCCACGCTGATGGTGAGCGACGGGGGACGGTCATCAACCGAGAAGCTTCGTTGAAGCAGCAATGAACCAGCAGCGGTCCGAACCTCCACGTCGACATCCTCCAAACCGCTGCCCTCTTCGAGGCTAAGCGGTGCAGAGTAACAGTACAGGTTGGAGGCCGATTGTTCGGTGTAGATGACGTTCCCGACCACACCCCGGCTCACCAGGAAGACGGGGTTGGGCGTGCTGAGTTGGTAATCGGCGTCCATCACGCAGGCGGTCAGCGTACTGTTGAGATGCCGCAGAAGTCCAATGGATGGATTGTTGGGGAGGAAGGAAGCATTGTTCCAGTCCGGGGGGTCAACGCCAGACGCATGGGGTCCGTACCATGTCGGTGGAGCGTCGACGACTTGGGTGATGTTCTCCACCGTGGCGGTGGCCGACATGTTGTTTCCATCTTGGACGATGGCCCGCAAAGCAATGGCGCCCAACGGGGCGTCGGCGGGAACCACGAGCGATGTTTGCCACAGAGTCGGGCTGACGGCTCCCATTGAGAGGGTGAGCCAGGCGCTCTCGTTCAATGACTCGTTCACGCCAAGAATTTGCCATTGAAGGGAGGCGTTGGTGAGGGCGTTGTCGTCCGTGGCCTCCACCGAACAAATCGTGTATCCTCCCCGCGAAAGCGACGATGCGCTGCAGTATACATCTTCAATCACTGGAGGGGTGTTCACCACCAAAGAGAGGGACTGAAGATTGTTGCCGAAATTTCGTTCGGATGAGGCGTTAACGTAACGGATTTTCAGGTCAAGGTACCCGGTGGTTGTTGGGGTGATGGTCACGTTCACCGTGGTTCGGCTTCCGAACGTGTCTCCTGAAGGGAGGATAAGAGGGCTTTGATGAAGCAGAGTGTTTCCTAAAACCGCCCGGACTTCAAGGGTCCCGTTGGAGGGAGCCATTCCGAGGTTTTCGACCAGCACCTCAAGGGTGGTGGTTTCGTTGAAGTTGATGTCGCCAACCGGCCGAACGGCCATCAGGTTGACGTCGTGAAGCGTGTTGACGTAGGGAGCCATCTTTGGGTCCCCGACAACCACTCCCATCCAGCTGGTGTAAAGGTTGGCCGCCGCATGGCTTTCAGCGAGGTTGTAGCCCGACGCGTAGGTCGGAAGGAACGTGCTTGGCAAACCAACAGCGGTCAAGTAGGGTTCGTAGACATAGCCTTTCACGCCCGAAACACCGTCTTCGAGAAGGTCAGCGACCAAGGATTGGCCGTAGGTTGTCCCCCATTCGAAGGAACGTCCTCCGGTTGAGACGGCGGTATCGGCAATGGACCCGTTGACCCAATCCATGTGCGGTCGAATGGCTCGAAGGACGACTGAATCGATGAACAACGAACCCACGGTTGAGGTTGAATCGATGTCAAGAGCGACGTGAATGGTGAATTGATTTGCTCCAGCCGCTGGGCGCATTCGCATCGCTTGGGAGGTCCAACTGGTGGTGAAGGTCTTGCGTTCCGACACGTTGGTCGAAAGGACGGTGCCAGAGCCGTCCAATCCGTCAACACTGAGGCTGAAGGCTCCGTTGACTTCCCCTTCGCGCTTGCCGTAGACGTAGATGTTCCAAACATGGTCGACCAAATCATTTGGAACGGTGAAGGTCGTTTCAAGGCTGGCAACATCGTTCCCTGCCCCGGAGTACGAGGTGCAGTTGTCGATGATGGTGCGCCTCAAACGGGTGATGTCTTGGTCTTCAAGGGCGACATCCCAAACCATCACTTCGTCGATCATGCCTTCAAAATACGCGCTTCCAGCACGATTGACACCCAATTTGTAGAGGTCAACGTTGGTAAATGAACCACTGGAGTAGGTGTCCTCGTTCACCAGGACGCCGTCCATGTACTGACGGATGTCTCCATCGTCAAACACCGTCACAAGGTGGGTCCACCGTTGAGCCACCACATCTCCAAACGTTTTGGTTTGGTTGTTGTGCAACCTCCATTGGTTGCTTGAAACCATGTGTTGGAACGAGGCATTGGAACCCGCTTGGTCGCTGATGGCGAAGGTTGAGGCGTAATTGGATTGCGCCGTTGTGTTGGCCCAAACCCATTGGCTGACGGTTAGGTTTCCATCGTAGGCATTAACCTCAACTTCAGCGACATCGTTGTTTCCGTCGAACCAAAGGCATGTGCCATCCGGGCATGAACGCCAGTTGGTGTTGTCCATCCCGTAAAGGGTGAGGTTGTCACCCTGGCTTCCGTTGTCAACGGCCGTCGCACCACCTCCATCTTCGAAGGCCCAGTGATGAACCAAGTGATTCGCCTGAGGCACGACATCGCTGGTGACGAAAAAGGCTGAGGAAGGAACGGTGGCCTTGGGGGTGTTGGGACCTTGCCAAGAGAAGATCAACCCGTGAGGCCCGCCCCCTTGGAAGAATTCAATGCGGAATTCGTGCAAGCCTTGGGTGAGGTTGAGGGAACCAGAGCGTTCCCTCATGCCATGGCTGCCGTAATTTGTTGCCAGTGATTCGCCATTGATCCACAATTCTGAACCATCATCGGAATTGATGAAGAAGGTCCAATTCCCCGAGTAAGGAACGTCCACGAGGCCGCTGAATCGCGCGCCCCAATCGGATTTGAACCGGTCGTCCAACCCCGGATAGAAGTTGTACGAGGAGCCGTGATTGAGGTGCGGTTCTATCTGCACGCGGTCGGGTTGACGGTCGATGAGCAAAGGCATGCTTGCGGTAGAGAAACTTACGCCATCGTTGTCAAAGTACTCTCCGTAAACACCTTGCATCCCTTTTCCTCCATCTTGATCGCAGTCGGTTCGCAGACTCGCTTCAAAGGCTCCATTTCCACCTTGCTTGGTGGAGGTTTGGTATGACCAATTGAACGCATCCTCAGGAGCAACCGTGGGTGAAGTGTGGTTCCAATACCGAGAACCGCTTTGCCACGACGCATCAAGGGTGTCGAACCCACTGTTTGGGAGGTAATTCCGATTCCAATTGCCATCGTTGCTGCCCCACGAAGCATAACCCATCACGTTGGAGACGTTGGTGATGAACTCCGTTTCTTCATCAAACAACACCGGCAGGCCCATGCTCGCGTTGAGCGTTGTATTCGCGATGTAGAGGTCATCGTTCCAAAACTGGTAGCCTGATTCATTTCGATTGGTGGCCAAATCCAAGACAAACGTGCCGCGTTGGCCGAAGCTTTGGTTGGCTCGCTCAATCAACTCAATGGCCGTGTCCACCGTGTAGCCTGTGAGTCGGGTGACGAGGAAAAACCCGTACTTGTTTCGGGTGAAGGGTTCCATGGCCTTCCCAGCCAGCGGCCCATAGCCGTGTGAATTCCAATAATCGCCTCCCACCGTGCTGTTGTATGCGCCTCCAAGCAGCGAGAACTCCTGGTCAAAACTTGCTTTATCGTTGCCTCCCGAGACCCGGAGCGGTATGCCCTTGGTGGTGACGAGGTAGTTGAGGCTGTTTGCCGTGCTCCGGTTTTGTAGCATTTCGAGAAACGGCGTGGCGAAATAGGTGTTGAATTGGTTTCGGTTGACGGTTTCCCCTGTCGGCGTTCCAGATTCGTTGAATAAAAAGACCCGGTCCAAGGAGATGTTTCTCGCAGCGACAAAGGCCCAGCCAATGGTTCTGCTCTCTTCCGAGAGGTTGTTAATCAGCACACCAACGTCGCTGTAATCGGTAACGCTCTCAAAGGTGAATCCTTCAGGAACCGCCGTTGCTGGATAGGAGGTCTGGTTCCACACATCGTCTTGCGAACCGACAAAGAATCCAGAAAACAATCCTTCCTCCGGAAGGTGCTCAACAGCCCTGCCCTCTTCAATGGTCGAGGCCATTGGAGGAACGAGGGAGGCAAGAAGAAGGACAACGAAAGCGATGCTGTACGCTTTCGTGGACATGATGTGTGCACCGGAGGACTGATTTTAGCGGTATCGCTTTGTCGGCTCACGGGAAATGCCCCGCATGGTGGTTTTTTTTCGACCGCTTCATGGTTTACCGGCGCAGATAATATGTAGGGTCGCCTCCTCTCCGAACCGATGGCGGAACTCTACATGGCACGTACGTGCAAGCACGGTGTTCTCCGCGTGATGGGCGGCGACGTTTGGAATCACAGCGGCGATGTGCTCATCACACCAGCCAATAACCGTCTATCTGGGCGCGAAGGGCTTGACGCGATGATTCACCAAAAAGCAGGCAAAGAGTTGACGCAGGTCACTCGAAACATCTGCCTTGAAATGCGAAAGATCAACGCTCCTCCTTGCGCTGTTACACAGAACGTTACCACTGAACCGTTCGCTTTGTCCAGCAATTTCAAGCAGATTATCCACGTCGTCGGCCCCGATTGTCGCCGACCCAATCAAGACGAAACCCGTCGAGAACTCCTCGCAGAAACCTACGCCAATCTGTTTGCTACCATCGAAGATTTGGGGGATGTGGGTTCCGTGGTCTCGCCACCCATCTCAATGGGCGTGTTTGCCTATCCTCACCGAGAAGGTGCCCGCCTGACCCTTCAGGTCTTGTTGGAAATGATGGACGGAGAGAAGGACTACGGCATTCGGGATTACACCATCGTGGTCAAGGAGAAGAATTTCATCAACAACATGAGGACGGTGTACCGGGAAGGCGAGGACCAGTTCCCCGGCGTTGACACCACCATGCAGGATTCAGTTCGCTAATCGCTGATTGATTCGGTCCAATTGACCGTCCAGCGCTTCTCGCTCGTCGTTGACCTTGGCCAACGAAGCGCTTTCCAAGTTCCGTTCAATCGAGAGCTTCATTCGCTTCATTTCGTTCAATCGCTGCGTTCGGTCTTTTGGACGGTTGAGGCTGCTTCGCATGTTCATGAGCCACTCTTCGAGGAGGGCGGCCCCCCATTCAGGCACGCGCAGTTCACTGGACAGGTAGATGCTTTGGCGACGGTGTTGGAATCGCGTCTTTCCGTCGCTCGTTCGTAACCCTTGAATTGAACCCGGATTCCATGTTTCAAGTGGCACATGAAGGTGTTGCTGAATCATGAGTTTCCCATCGCTTCCAAGCAAGAAGTCAGCGATGAGGACGCTGGATGAGAGGCGAATAAGGACCTGGACAATTTCGTCATGGTTGGCCCAATCAGAAATGCGCACAGGTCGTTCACCCCATGTCTCTTCACACCAGACTTCAATGGCCATGTTGTGGGGGTGCATGAGGGGAAACCAACGGCAACCCATCATCAAGGTTTGTCCACGCGAGTCGGCTTGGAACGGTATCAACGTTCAAGACGGAACAGCGCGTCGCAGGGGCATGGTGGGCTCATGGGGTTCGGTTCAAGCCGACTGGACCATCCTGCTTGCTTTGCTTCTCGGATGGTACGTGCTCATCAAAACTTGGGAGCGAAATGGAACCCTTGATCGGTGGAACGCCACGCGCGCCCTTGGTATTGTCTTGATGGTGCGAACTCAGCGCGGTCAGCGTTTCTTGGATTGGATGGCTCGACCAAGGCGATTCTGGAGGGCGTATGGCGAGGTTTCGCTTTGGGTGTGCTCAGTGGCCATGCTGATGGTTGCCCTGGTCCTGATGTTAGCGTTCGTCACCTCGCTCATTTCTCCCCCCACGGCCTCACCACCTTCGGCCAGTGAACTTGTGGCGGTTCCCGGAATCAATCCAGTCATCCCCCTCGGTTGGGGGGCGCTTGCTTTCATCATCTCGCTCGTGATTCACGAATTTGGCCATGGACTCCTCGCTCGTGGACATGGCATGCGCATTCGTTCATTCGGCCTCCTTCAACTCGGCCCGCTTCCGCTCGGCGCTTTTGCCGAACCCCAATCGGATGAACTGATGCGTGCTCCCCGTCGAGAACGCCTCAGGATGTTTGCGGCGGGCCCAGCCACCAACCTCTTCGCCGCTCTGGTGATGCTCCTGTTGTTGGGTGGTTTGGCGACCCAATTTGTGGCCGAGGAAGAGTACATTCACGTTCAAGGCATCGTGGTTGAGGGCGGGGCAGAGGAAGCCGGTATGCAACCTTGGGATACCCTCGTGTCCATCGATGGGGTGCCCGTCCATACCACTGAAGATTTCCGAACCATTCTCAAAGGGTATTCAAGCAACGATACCGTCGACTTGGTGGTCATTCACCAAGACGGGACGCGAGACACACTCCAAGCGACTTTTGGTGACAAACACCAGTATTACCTCAACCTTGGTTGGAGCGAGGAGGCCTTGAACAACCTCGAGGTCCAACCGGGCGATCCCTTCCTCGGCGTGGAAGGCCTTTCTGAAGGCACGGCTGGCATCGACCGGTTGGCTGGCCCGCTTTCCCCGCGCTTTGATGGGACATTGTTTCAACGAGCCCTTTCCCTGCCGTTCCATGTGCTCAGCATCTTGATGATTCCATTTGAGTTGGGCGGGGTAGCCATTCATCCCTTCGAAGAATCGTTGATGGCGGCCGGAGACGGCTTGATTGGCTCCGCCTTGGGCATCGATGTGTTGCTGCTGTTCGCTCATCTCTTCTTCTGGTTGATGTGGGTCAACATCTTGCTGGGCTTCACAAACCTCATACCCATCGTTCCCTTTGACGGCGGGCACATGTTCCGAGACATGCTTCATGCCTTCCTGAGCGGCATCAAGCGGGTTGGTCGGAAATTGAAGTTATGGGACCTCCATCCCATGTGGGTCGATCACTTTTCGGCCCGAGCATCGAGCTATTCATCCCTTGTTCTCTTGGTCATGCTGTTGTTCACGATGTTCATTCCTTATCTGTGAACGAGGGCATGACGGCAGAACGTCGGCGCGCCAACTCAGCGAGAATGTCCTGCGTGCTCTTCTCACGGTCTTCAGCCATGGTTGGGGCCGTAGGTTTGACCGCCCGTTTGGCCAATCCGCTCAATGCTTGAGCGGCCTGTTCACCTTCCGAGGAGCACAGGATGGCGATAAATCGGTTCAGCGGCATTCCTTGTTCCCAATCGATGAATGGAGAGCCGTTTCGGGTCAAAGGCAGGGCAGGAATCATTGGAGCGAGGCGAGCCAGGGTCCCTTTCAGCCCCGTGGTTTCAACGCGAAAGATTCGCCAAGAATCACCGCGGACGCCCTTTCTCCGATGGGCGTACAGCGGCATCAAGCCCGAACGCTCTCCTTCGCGAATCATGGCGAGGAGCTGGTCTTTGGTCCGGCCCGAAAAGTACAATTTTTCTGCTCGAGTGGATTTGACCTCGATGGGAAAGCAACAGTCTCCCCTGAGCGCGACCAAATCCCCGCTTCCTTCCATGCCGGAACCGGCGGCGCGAACGACGAGAAACGGGCGTCGTGCAATGCAAGCCATTCGCTCTTTTTCTTCGTCCGTGCAACTTCTCGTCACGGCATTGACGCCCTTCTCAGTGCCCGAGAGGACCTCCCTCAGTTCACGCTCATAGGCGCCTGTCATGGGCAGACATCAATGTCCATCGTTCTTGATAACTTCGGCTCCCAAAGGGTTCCCTAAGCGACTTCATTCCTCGTCTTGAGCGAGCGGCCGATAGGTTAGAACGGGAGGCGGTGGTCACACCCTTCGTGAAGCGGTTGTACGTTCGGACCGACGATTTTCGTCTGGCGCACCGATTGCTGAGTGAACTTCAGGAACGAAACCTTCCAGCCAAACAAGTTTCACCGTCCCAGGCCATTGAATCGGATGCCTACTGGTTTGGTACGCCCGATGAAGTAGAAGCCTTCGGTGGGCGCGGAGTGGCCGTGGACGTGGAATCCGTCGAAGAGACCATTTCGACTTGGCTCTTGTCGCGGCAACTTGAGGCCCCTCCAAAACAACTCGTCATCGGCATCGACCCAGGGCCCCGGCCCGGATGCGCTTTTTTCTCGGATGGAGTGTTGATGGGGAAGCGGGAGGTTGATTCCATTGAAGAAGCGCTCCGAGGCATCGTGGACTTGGTCACTCACATACAACCCGAACGGGTACTGATTCGTATCGGGCACGGCTCCCCAGTCCACCGAGATCGGCTCCTCAATCGGACCCTGGCGCTGGGCTACCATGTGGAAATTGTCAATGAACATCGGACGAGTTCCGGGCAGCCCCGGCATGCACACGGCACGGCGGCCCTCAAGATTGCCATGATGTCTGGAAAACCCGTTCATGAGCAACGGGAAGTCGAAGTGTCGGAGGGTGAACTTCGGAATTTGCAACGAATCAGTCGGCAACGCTCAAAGGGTCAGTTGACCATTTCGTTGGCGGCCGCACGCAAGGTTGCACGAGGTGACCTCACCATGGAAGAAGCGCTCAGGAATGCGGGTTACGAGGCTTCTTGATCCTGCTCAAGTTTACTGATGGCGGTCAACTCCGGAGAACGATTCAACCACCAGCGGAACACGGAATCAAGCGCCTGTGGGGCAAGAACCACGCCTCCAAGGACGGCGAAGAGGGCGATGAAGGAGGAGGAGGGGACGTCGCGGGTGCCGTAGGATTGGGGGCCGCCAAGCATGAGTTTGACCGTGCCCAACCAGGGGATTTCCCCACCTGCTACGCCCAAGACCCAACCGTCTCGAATCGGCCCGACGACACCCGATGGGCTGTGGACACCAGCTGAACCGTTGGTAGCTTGAGCGCCTTGGTCAACCGAACACTTGTTGTTGTCGCCCAAGGTCAGCATGCCTTCGTGCGCTGGCTTCCACTGCCACACCACCAAGTAGGGTTCGACCACGTAGTTCGCCCCGCTGTGGGCTGGGCGCTCGCAATCGTAGTAGGCAGCGTCCGAACCGTCGAAATGGACCGTGATGTTGGCCACGTCCATCACCGAGGTTCCCGGCACGGACCA
>CEQW01012189.1_pt1 | contig 21051 bp, 24 predicted proteins | sample 530891 | NCBI WGS metagenome assembly CEQW01 (sample SAMEA2621066, study PRJEB7988) | marine metagenome | biome: marine biome (ENVO:00000447); feature: surface water layer (ENVO:00002042); material: "saline water (ENVO:00002010), including plankton (ENVO:xxxxxxxx)" | depth 5 m
GACTCAAATACTTGCTTATCAAAAGCTAGCCTGTCATCCAGCCTTTTATTATCAGCAGCAGTATCCGCTTGCCTCATTGCTAGCTCTTCATCTGCACGCACATTATCCGCATCAAGGTTAGCTATTTCAGCCTCGCCTCTGACTTTAGCAATTTCCGCGTTTAACCTGTCAATTTGAGTTTGCTGCTCCCTTCTTTCTATTTCGCTAATTGTGTTTCTCTGCTTTCGCTGTAACTCAAGTACGTCCATTTGCATACTGTGAATATGTTGCTCTTTAGCCATTCGGTCAGCGCTTTGCTGTCTCTTTAAAACACTTGCTCGATCTCTTGCCAGCCCTGCTCTACCCTCAAGCCCTTGTCCTCGGTATATATTACTAATCGCTTCAAGCCGACTTATCTCTTCCATCTCAGGGTCGAGCGCTTGTATTTGCTCATAAGATTTTTCGGTTGGCGTTTGTAAACCTAATCCAACTCGCGCATATTCAGGAGTGCGTGCTATAGCGCCTAGAGCGCTTCTTGCTAACATTCCTCCAGGTCTATTAGGGTTTATACCCAACGTGTTGATTAAACTGCGTTCACGTTGTTGTACACGCCTCAGATTTTCCTCGGCAGGATCAACAATCAACTCGCGTCTCATTTGACTTTGTATGGGCGTTAAATTAATACCGTTAGCCATGATTAGCCGCCTCCTGTATTGCTGGCGTAGTTACCAGAAGCCAGAAAATCAAGTAGAGATTTAACCCCTTCCTGGCGTAGCGTAGACGCTAGCTCTTCTGTGCCTAAATCGTAATCCAGCATATTGCTTAACAGGTCACGTTCGTAACCCGCTAATTGTCTCCTCATAAGTGAGTCTTGGTCGGACATTTGTATAGCTGGCTGTGTCAATCTGCCAAGATTCATATCAGCAAGCATACTGTCACGTAACGCTTGTGATGTTATTTGTGTGCCAACACGTTTTTGGTCAAGCTCTTGACCCAAGGCGCGAGCAACCATTTCAGATTGCAACCCTGTATCAGCGCGTGCTTGGCCTAAAGCGGCCAGCCGCGCATTTGCTAATTGATTAGCCTCATCCCTAGCAAGCCCCATTGCCGCCACAGCGTTTTGCGCATTTTGTTCTTGTATCGCTTTTTCAAGAGCAAATTCCTCTGGGGAACCGCCATACCCTGCCGTTTGTAAACCTTGACGACCTTGTGAAATGAGAGCATCACGCATCGAATCTCTTTCTCTTTGCTGGTTAGGGTTACTTAAAGCATTAAGTCGATCTAATATTTCTTGTTCTCTGGTGCGTCTGTAATCCGCTGTAAAAGGTTCTGTAATATTGGTGCTGTCAGCGTATCTCTTTTGTAAAGCACCGAGAAAACCACCATCCTCATTTATTCTATTCCCAGCAGCATCCTGAACTCCGCTAAACAAATTCATCATCCCTTGCCTATCTCTGGCCGGATTAAAACTTACCTCTCCTGTTGCTGGGTCTGTCGTTCTGCCAAATATTTCGTTGTAACCGTATTGGCTAGCACCAGCTAAATTATCTTGTAATGTGCTGTAAGGACTAGACAACCCGTAAGCGAGTTTTCCTGTATCATCCACTGACACAGTACCAATTCCGCTCGTTGTGCTAAAAGGAGTAAATTCTAAATCGGTTCCTAATTGATCTTGAAAATCTCTGATAGTTGTTTTAGCCGTATCGCCTAGACCTTCTATTCTGTCTGCTGCTGATTCAGCTAACGCAACACCGCCTAGAGCAGCACCAAGGTTCCGCACACCTTTCCAGCTGCTTTTATCATCAAAGAAGTTTGTTACATCATCTTGCCATCCCATCAGAATGTACCTCCATCGACTTTAACAAGCGTCGTCGTACCCGTCACATTTAGATTGGTGACAGTTAGAGTCCCCGTAAAATTTGGATTTGTAATGTCAGCTTTACTGTTAACCGCCACTTCTATTGCATCGTATTCAGCGTCCAGTTCTTGTCCCTTCACTACTTTTAAAGCCGAACCGCTGACCAGGCTATCTTTAGAGCTGAAATTAGTCGCTTTCGTATATTGTGACACCTTAAAACCTCCTCACTAAAGCATTCGTCCAACAAGACTCTGTACGTTGAGTTGTTGTATTGCTATTTCTTTTCCGTTCACCGTCGTTTCTAAACCGATTTGTACAACGCTACCACTACCGCCAGCATTAATACGTTTTGTGTTAATTAACACCGGGGACGTTGAATATTCTGCTCCCGAGTTATACTCATCGATATTGTATTGAGCCGCGTTGATCGTAGGTAACGAAAAAGCCCTTTTCGTGTAATCAGCTCTGTAATCATACGCGTATTGCAAACTAACCCTCGCATCCGATCCGTGAAATGTAGTTAGGTTAATTTTCTTTAAAAACTTAATTCGTGAACTATCACCAAAATCCATCGGATGAGAAAAATAAGACATTACATAAGTGTTACCGTTATCTGTTTGTGTTGCATATTTAGCGATACCAGTAGCAACTCCTATATGTAATTCTTCATCGTCAAAGACAGACATTGATAATGGCTCAATGTTGCTCCAAGTTGTTGCTCTGAAACTGCCATTTTCTAAAGGAAATCGTGTATCAAAAACAAACAGCGCGGCGACACCAGTAAACGCACAAACAATAAATGCGTTAGTTGGATCAAAAACCATTTTTAGATTATCACCGTCGCTTGCTAAAAAGTTTTTAATGTCAAAATTTATATTGCGACTAATATCCCCTATTGGCGAAGACTTTTCTTGTATCGTTCGTCCTAAACTTCTTATACCCGAATGATCGCCAAAAATTATATCTTTACCTGTGTTAACGACAGCATCACGATTTACAGCGCCGATATTGCTTACTACATCTGAGAGAGTCATTGAGGTGGGGTCGTTAGCTCCGGCATATATCAATATGTTTTGTTTACCAAAAATAATTAACAAATTGTTGTGAGCTGCCACCGCTGTTATAACGTCGTAACCACTTGGCCAAACAGTCGTCAGATCAAGCGATCCGCTTGTTCCTGTTGACCAATCAAGACCATTTAAAGAATCAGACCAATATAGAGTTTTCTTATCGTTTATTGTGTCAGCCGCCCAGACACGACCGTATGCCGCAAGGCACACATGAGCATCAGGCGCCACACCCGCAACACTTGGATGTGTCGCTATTGATGACAAAGTGCTTGTGTTGGCGTCGTAGACGAGAGGTTCGTGATTACGCTGGAACAAATAATGACGATTGTTCAGCGTGCAAGCAGACCAATTATTTGCGGTTATTGTGTAACCACCTGGCGTTGTATCTGCTAAGGTAGTCAAGCCAGTAAATAATTTTAGATTACCGCCTGATAGAACAACCTTAGTCCCGTTTTGTTGCACAAATTCACTTATATGCTCTATCCCGTTGCTTGTACCGAGCAAGGAAGCTCCGTTTGTGCTTTGCATTTCGTGACCTTTTCGAGCAGCAATACGACCTTGCTTATCAATAATGGCATTGTCAGCAATAGCAGCAAACGCTTGGGATTGCATTAACGGAGAATCTTGCGTGTTAATGCCGCCAAAACCGGGTGCTGCTATCGTAATGTTTTGTAATTGTTGTGCCATATTAAACTCGGTAGTAATACATTTCGTCTTGATAACGGTTAGCGTCGATAGCTATTGCATCATTTAAAGCCGCGTTCGCTACTCCAAATTGTTCGGCAGCGCTTTGTCCACCCGTTTCGCCACGTTCGCGTAACGCCATACCATAAGCCATCTGCATTACAGGATTGCTAGGTATCGTTAAAGTTGTGCTATCCGCACTCAAATCGGCTTGCGGTATAACTAAATCAAAATTTAACGTCTCTACTGCGTCAGGAGTAGGGTATACCTGGATAAGCAGATCGCCAGCGCTATTGACTCCATTAAACATAAAATCGGTAACACTTCCGTCTGCTGGCGTGTTTAAAACTGTATTGTCATTGAAAAAATGTTTCGGGCGTAAGGTTAGATATTGGTTAGTTGTGTCATTTAAACCTTGCTCTAAAACAGTGTTTTGTTTGGCCCCTGTTAATGTGTAATTAGTTGTTCCTACATTGGTTGATAAAGTTACAGTTGTGCGGAGCGCACTCCATTTGTGCGCTAGCTCAACTTGTTTTTTTGCGTCATTTACGAACTCCCCAACTAACTGACTGTAATCAGTTTCGTTAGCGGTTGTAACCGTATCTTCTCGTAATCGTCGTAACACGCCATTTATAAGGTCTAAATATGTCATATAAATAACCTACTCATAAGTCCCGTTGGGTCTAACCTAATTCTTTCTAAATCAGTCCTGAAAATTGAGTCGTTTAATGGTCTGCTTGCAGCTACTTGATTAAGCAATTCTCTTTTTTCGCCATCACCCGGCCCTGATCCGCTTCCTATTCCTGTGCCTACACCTATCCCTGTTCCACCGTCAGGGTTTTTTTGCGGGTCGATAGTTGTTTTGACTTCCTGATCTCCTACAACACCGCTTTGAGAAGCATTACCTCCGACGACACCTCCAGCAACCGCACCAGCGCCAGCACCACCAACAGCACCACCTGGCACATTACTAGCAGGATTAACGCCAGCAACATTATCATTAGCAAGCTGTCCACCCGCTGCCGCTGCGCCAGCTTGCAGCCCCGTGTCCGTATTACCATCGCTAATTTGTTGATCTGCTGCTTTTGCAAGAGCCGCTTGTTGTCCTGCTGCTGCTTGTGCTGCTGCTTTGTTATCTTGTTCTTGTGCTTTCTCTGAAGCCGTTATCACTGCGTTGTTTGCTTGTTGAGTTCCTGCTCCATAAATCTGTTCTGCAATTATTTTGATATCTGCCCAATTCAATCGACCATTTAAAAAATTATTAATCTGCTCATCCATCTGCTCGTCTTTTGTTTTTGATTTGTTACCAACCTGATTAGTTGTTGAACTAATATGCTCAAGCAAGTATTTGTCATCAGACACCCCTAAGACAGCAATTTTATCACCTACTTTCCAATCGACATCTGAGCCATTGGCAATCTGTGATGGACTTATTGTATTTGTCTGTATTCCATACGTTTCAACAATCATAGGATTTACAGTGTCAACAGTATTTCCTGTCCCTTCCAAATATTTTGCCAACTCATTTGTCAAAGCAGCTTTTTGCTCGGGGTCTGTTTCTGCTGCTATAGCCTCTTGTAGCTGCCTAGCGAGAACATCTGGCACTAATCTTGAGTATTCATCTCCATCAACCTCTATGTTTTGGACAAAATTAGTACCATCAAAGATCAAATCGCCTCCGGTATTACCCTCAAATGGATTAACTGTTTGTGCCATCGTGCCAGCATTACTTAACGCCTCAATAGCCGCATCAGCTCCAGCCACATCACTAGTAATTGAAGTATCAATATCATCACTCAAATCATCCGCAGAGGAAGAGCCTTCATTTGTAATATCTGAAAGATCGCCAGTGTTGCTTGCCGAAGCGTCTGTACCCCCTGCGTCTTTTTTTTCTACAATTTTTATACGCTTACTTAAAAGTCCACCTGTATCACTGCCCTGCCCCAAAATATCCAAAGTTGCAGGATCGTGAAAAATACCAGCATCAGTTAACAGCTCAGAAACTCCTTGAGTTTTTTCCTTTAGATTTAGATCACTTCTTTGAATATCACCAACTTTTTTCGCCCAATTTTCATACTCTTCTTTTGTCAGTTCAGCTGGATTGTTAATAGCTAAATCCAGATTGTCCTGAAAAGTAAAAGCATCATTGATTGTTTTTTGTAATTCTTCCCCGCTAGGTATCTCAGTTCCTTTATTTAGATTTTCTTTTGCTTGGTCTATTGCTTTCTGTAATGAAGCTGTTGGATCAGGAAAAAGACTTCCAAAAATGGCATCTCCGTATGCTTTACGAATTTGAAAATTAGTTAAACCGCCCATGTATGCGCCAGAACCAAAACCTGGCATCTCATCAAGCGTTAATAAATTATCAGGTGATGGCATTATTTCTTACCACTTTGATTTGTTGAGCCAAAATAAAATGCGCTTACCCCAGACACCAGCGAGGTGAGAGCACCGATTATTAAATTCGGTATGGCAGCGTCTATTGGCGGATTGATCGTAATCAAAAAGCAATACGTCAAAAACCCAGCAAGCGCCACGATAGCGAAAATTTTAGGCGTCCAATCTCGCGTTGCAACTTGCATTTTGCGGGCGTCCTGCCTATCTGCTGTTTCAACTTTGAAACCCTCTAAGTTTGTCGTCAGTTTTTTTATCTCTAACTCAACGCTTTGTAATTCTTCATGCTTTTCGGGGTGTTGCTCTAAGTGCGTTTCTATTTCTTCTACTGTTGACGAAACAGGTATGTTTAATTTTTTTGCGATAAGATTAGTTGCCATCCCTGCGACGGGATTAGCGGTCGAAATAGCCTTTAAAGCGGTCGGCGCTAGTAGTTTTAATAACCCTTTCATTGCAGAGCCAACCAAACTTGTATGATTAAACGTAGATCACTCATCGCTTTTGCTTACGCTTAAAGCGTTTTCCTCCTCTTCAACAGAAGCAGAAACTATGGAATCGATTTGATCGCATACGTCGCTCACGACGACCCCAGTAGTTGCTGATAATGCGCTGCGACCGACGGCACGTACTCCCTTATATAATTGGCTGCAATAAATAGATTCAGCCTCCATAACACCTTCTACAGTCGTACAGCTTGCAACAAAAACAAAAATTAAAGGTAAGATGTATCGCATATAAAATCCCTCACTTTGCATTCTTTAACTCTTGGGCTGTAACTTGATTCCATTAAATGATCTGATATAGAGCTGCTCAAATTTCTATCGCCATCTCTAAACTCTTTAGTCGGGTTTAAATAAGCATTTCCATCCCCACCAAAATAAATGATGTCTTGATTACTATCTGCCTGGTAAAACAATTTAGGAATAACCGCAACAATATCGCTGTTTGCAACAACGCTAATATTCACCATATCTTTTAATCTTGTTTTACTTTTCAACCACACGTTAGGACGACCAAACGTAATACAGCGCACATCTTCAAAAGCCGGACTTCTCCCATGTCTGTTACTCAATCTATGAGCCGTAATAACTGCGCACGCGCCACCTAAACTATGCCCTATGCAATACGTCTTTTTACTTGGGTCTAAACACTTTCTAATTTGTTTCCATACTGATGATTGTGCTGCCAAAAAACCTCCATGCACCCATTTCCCGTGTATGCGCCAGGGAATCGCGGAGAGGTTCATTAACCAATCACTAGGGTCGCCGTTAGTACCTCTAAAAATGATATATTGGATATCATTTTTTAAGAGGTAGAACGCAGTAGTCCCTAATTTGCTATCAAACCTTGTTGCGTTAGTTATGTTTTCTTCATAGGCTTGCTCTGCAAACTTGCACGCTTGCTTTATTTCATTGTCTGTAATTCTTGTTGTTATCCCTTCCATAAAGCAATTTACTCCTAATTATTGAGTATTACTCATATCCAGAACCACTAATAAAAACAATAAGATACAAAATCCCAAAAGTAGCTACAGCGCCACCTATCAATATTTTAAATACCAATTTTAAATCATCCATAAATTCTTCTTCTTCACTTCGTTTTGCCAATCTTTGTCTTGCTTTTGCTTCTTTTTGTTTTTGTCTTTTTTCTGCGTTCCGTTTGATTCTCGCCCATTCTGGACTGCGCCCCTGCCTAGAATATTCTTTCCCGATAGAATCAAGCATTTTTTGATACTGATAACGATGATTTTCTATAGCTTGTTCCTCACGGATGCTACTCATTTGCGATTCTTCACTATTTTCCGATTTCGCTATTGCGATCTCTAGGTCTTCTTTTTTCTTAAAAAAATTGCTGATGTCGTTTGACATCTCATCTAAATCTTTTTTGCGGTCAATCCCAGCTTTTACTAAGGTAAATGCTGAATCTAACCCTTTTATCAAAATAGCCAGCTCGCCGATCATTGCTCGATCCTTTCACACATTGCAGAGATGTTTGTGTTTATCGAATTTAAAATAATCCTCTGAGCAAACTGTTCACATTTACTTTTTTGCTCAAAACACAATCCCTCATTACAATCTGTTATTGCTGCGATTCCTCCTATCACTATAACCAATATAAAAATATTCATTCGTCATATCAATTAGCTGGGTACGCCTTCCAATCACTTGCAGTAGGTAGATCAATAACTTGTGCGCCATGCGATGAGTTATAGTAAGTAGGATCAATGCTTACAACGAGTAAATGAGTTACCGTGGAAGAATTACCGTCGTCGCCGTACAATCCAAAAAGTTTATGACCCATGCTGTTCATGACTCGGTGATACCAACCAGCGACAGAGTTATCAAGATCGCAATAGTACATATCAGTGAACTTTCCGTTGGTTGGATTTATTTTGAATTTTTTTAAAGTACTTTGCCCTGTTAAATAGGCATTGCGAGGATAAATGCTTTCAAAACACATAAACTCATTCTCAACCCCTGTTGCTACAAAGCCACCTTGACCGTAAGCGTTAAATTCTACTTTTGGTATAAAATTTCCTGCATTCGTATTTGGAAAATGTGTAGGAGCAGCATCGTACTGTGTCCATCTTGATGCCTGATAATAACCGTCATACATCATAACAACTGGAGTTGTGTTATCCATTAACAAGAAAGCAAAATCCTGATATCGTGTTGGGTCGAAGCCACTGGTAATCGCATTAGACACATTGCCCGAACGATTTAGTGTTTGCGCTACATAGTCACCATCTATTTTGTATCTCCAAATTTGAACGGGATAATCATTTGTCGAATCTGGATAAATGCCTGGCTGGTTTATCATCCGTACAGAATAACAAGTAGATGATGTCGTGTTATGACATTGGGTCATACTACCCATATTCATACCGCCCGAAGTAGCGTCAACGGTCATTATTCGGTAGCTTGCGAGACTATTGCTTTGGTCATAACCAACATTCGCGATGTATCCAGTAGCATTATCGTCAACTGGCAGAACTTCACGATGACCAGATGTTTGATACAAACCATTACCATTGCCAGTTGCAGCAACATGAGTAAGAAAAGTACCGTCATTTTGGAAGCCATAATTAACAATATTAAATTGATGACTACCTTGATTTGACCAAACGCTATACGCATTTTCAGTCATTTGGCCCGATCCCTCTATAGTGAAAAATTGGGCAGTCGAATAAGCTGTAGAGCTATAGTTAGAGTGATACCAAGTACGTTGCCAATTTGAACTCCATGTCACTGTTCTCGTACTCGGCACAACATCAAAATATATAGTTGCCATTCCATCCATATAGTTGCCACTGTCTCGAGCTGACGGAGTCTCAGTGTAGCCGTTCATAAAAATAAATTTGTTACCTTTCGCTCTATTTGTCGCACCAACATCTCTACCACGAAAAACAGGTGCGTGTGAGAAACCCAGTGCCATGACAGAGCCAAAACCCTGAGATGACATATTGTCGTAAAATGGAGTGCTGAATGCGTTTGTACCAGCAGTAGGAGCATAAGTCGCTCCTCCTCCGGCAGCATCTCCCCACGCTATATCAGTACCATCAGATTTCAAAACCTGATCGGCAGAGCCTTTATTTAAAATCGCAGTAGCACCAGATGAATTTCCATAAAGGATCGAACCTCTACTTAGATCATCTAATACGTTAAGCTCGCTTGTGCTTGCTGTGACATCTGCAATTTCTCTAGCGCGACTTTTTGCAGTAATTGTATTAAGTTGACCACCCATAGCACTATGAGCAGAACAGTAATAATACAAAGTAGGTGCTGAAGCAGCTAAGACGATTCTTGTGTAGCTTCCTGCTTGACCAGGAGTGCCGTTAGTTGTGACACCTGTGGTGTATTCTGATCCACCTCCATGCGTTCCATTGCTTGTGATACTCAACCTAAAAGGATGAGTCGCGTTTGAGGTGTCAGATTGATCAAACGTGTAAGTCTGCTGTTCAGTTAAATTTAGAGTGGCTTGACTTACTCCGTCAATGACAAACTTGCCAGCCGCAACGGTAACTGTGTAAGTGGTCATTTGAACTCCTAGCTAATGTCTATTTTTAAAAAAGCAGCTATCTGAGGATCAACTGGCTTTGGAAGAACAGCATCACTAGCATTGTCATCAGTGACACCAGTGGTCGCATCTCTAAGTTCTTGGCGATAAATATCAAGGGTTGCGATACTTCCTTCATCCAATTCTAATTTTTGCTGAACGTCTGAAAGATACAAGCAATCAGAGGCTTGCAAAGCTGCATTACGTTCACTTCTAAATTCATCTAATGTGTTTGCCATTTTAGTTTTCCTATATAGCTGTGAATAGACTGTCAGCAGGGTAATCGGTTACTTGCGCGAATCCGGAGTTTCCAGCTTTTAGTCCGGCAAATAGTATGTGAGTTGGTGCGCTACTAATGTCATCATTATCACCGTAAAGTGCTTTTGCCCAAACGTAAGAACCATTAAAAACCATCATGTCTGTATTTTTTGACGCATCGTAAATTTTTAAATTACTAAATTTTCCATCGCTATAATTAATAGTAAATTTAATCATTAAGAATGGTGCATAATATGGATAATTAGTTACAGTATTAAGAGTTAAATATTCGTTAAGATTGCCTGTCGGAATTATCATGTATTTGTTCATGTGCAACGCGAAAGGTATGCTTCCAAGATTTCCTCTATCATACGTTTGCGTTGTTGATGTCCACTCACAGATTTGTCCGTAGTAATCGTAATTAAATAATTTAAGGTTGTTACTACTAGGGTCTTTAACAAGAAAAGCGCATTGATTATTGTACTGGCTTCTATCAAAACCTGTTGTCACTTCGCTGCCAACATTGTTTCCTGCATCAAGCGCAATCTTTGAATAACCATTAGCAGTCCCGTAAGTACAAATACTTGTAGGCAAATTAAAACTGCCGCTATTAGGGAACAGGCCAGCATTTGTTATTAGCGGATGCGTGAACATATTTACCGTTTCAACCGTAGAGGTGTTGGTTTGTGGGCATGAATTTACACTACTGATTGAACCGTTACTTCCAACACCACTACCGGAATATGTACGATACGCCGCCTGACTACTGCTATTTTGGTCGTAACCAGTGACAAATGCTCTAGTCGCGCCAGAGCTGTTATATGGCAAAGAAAATCGCGGTTCATTATTTTGGTGTGAATCGCCAGTAAAGCCGCCCATATTATTGTTTACATTTTCGCCTGTAGTGTTGCTTTGACGATAAATTGCATAACCCATTTTGTAAGTCGTTGTAAAAGGCCACGAAATATTGCCATGACATACCATTTCGCCACCACCATCACAACCAGTGCCAGCCCAAGTGCTAACACCGTAACCACTTGAGTTAGCCCAAATTTCATCTGGTGTTGTGATACTGATAGTTTTTGTCGATGGGGTTACAACAAGCCCACAAGCTGTAAAAGACGTTTGTGAGCTGGAACTATTGTGATTACCAGATATAAACGCAAACGTACTTCCTACTGTGTGATTACTTGTGTTTGCTGAACCAACACGCCACAACTGGACATAGGCAGGACTTGATACGGTTCTGCCCGCACTTATATCGCTTGCTGATTGCAGAGGCACAACGTAGTTACTTCCAGCGTTCCAATTATCGTAACTTACACCACCAGCAGCATCGGCAAATTGCAATGTTCCCGATCCAGTTGTGGTCAAAACTTGGTCTGCCGAGCCATCTGCCACAGGTAGGTCAACCGCACTTAAAAAACTGTTAAGGTTTGCATCAGCAGCAACAGGTACACCTGACTTTTGGAGAGCACCAGTAAAGTTAGCTGTACTGTCTGAGTAAGCTGCAACACTGGCTCCGCTTTTTTGCAAGTTCCCCGTAAAGTTAGCAGTCGAATCTGCATAAGCAGCGTAGCCGCCTGTATCAACAAGATAACTTAAAGATGTCCAAGCAGTTGACCCATCACCAATCTTCAACTTCTGTGTGTCCGTTTCTACACCGAGTTCACCTTGCGTTAATGTTGGATTTGCGCTCGTCCAGTTAGCTGCGGTATCTCTTCTGATTTGAATTCGATCAGCCACTTGCTGTCCCTCCATCTATGTTCTGTGCAGTTGTATAAGTTGAATTTGCAAAACCACCATCGGTATTTCCAATTTCGTTAAGCAATGTAAAAGTGCCATAAGCCACAATATCAACAATGTCACCAGCAGCAGCGCCATGCGTGAGCACAACAGATGTGCCATTTGTCGCTGTGAAATCTGTGCCATCGAGCATCTTTATGCCGTTCAAAAATAAATCAAGGAAGCCCGAATCATAACCACCAGTTACGCTGAAAGTGGTTTGATTAGCACTTGCCGTGTAACTATCTCTTGATGATGTACCGTTGACTGCTGATCCTGCGTCTTGCCAACTGCTGCCGTTATAAACTCTTAACTGATTTGTTGTTGTTAAGAACGCTAGAGTTCCACTAGCTAATGGATCACCATCTAAATCGGTTGTTGGATCGCTGCCGACTGATCCCAGATATTGATCTTGAAAAGTGTCTAAGTGAGTTTCGGCTGTAGTGGCCGCAGTTTGGGCGGCTGAAACAGAACCGCTTACGGATGCAGCAGAAGCCGCTGCATTAGATTCGCTGGTTGCCGCTGCTGCGGCTGATGTGGCCGCATTAGTGGCACTACCTAAAATTCCATCGACATAGCCCTTCCTAGTTAAAGTATCTGCTGTACCAGGCGTTGCGGTAGAGGTTATTGAGTTTGATCCCAAAACAACATTACCGCTAAAAGTGCCGCCAGCAAGAGGCATCATTACGTCGAGTTGGCCTTTAGTTACTGCATCGCCAGAAGCAGAACCATCTGTTAATCCTGTAATTTTATTACTTCCCATTGCGATAGCACCCGACATCGTGCCACCAGCAAGCGGTAGTTTGGTTGCAATAGAGTTTGTAACTGTTGTGCTAAAAGCAGAGTCGTCTGAGAGCGCGGCCGCAAGCTCGTTGAGAGTATCTAAAGAAGCGGGAGCACCACCGACAAGATTACTAATTTGTGTATCAACCCACCCTTTTGTCGCCGCTGATGTACTAGCTGTCGGGTCAGCTATGTCTGTTAATTCTGCTGCGTTAAAATCTACACTACCGTTGATTACCAGATCGTGTAGCGTAGTCGTACCTGATGAGCTAGTTACATTACCGGATAACGATCCGGTAACTGCCCCGGAAACCGGGCCGTTATGCGTTCCTGTTGTATCACCGGACAATGCACCAACAAAATTTGTGCTAGCGGTGATTACTGTTCCAGTGATAGCTTGTGCGGTTGAACCGCCAATAACAACACCGTTAACCGTACCACCTGTAATAGTTACATTAGACGAAAGAAAACTATTATTAGCTGTTACTACGCCTGTAGCAGTAATGGCGCCCGTTGTTATTGAGCTAGGGTTAGTACCAAGCTCAACGACTACGGCGCTTGAGTCTTCGGTAAATAATCGCTTATCTGCTGTATTAAGGGCTATCTCACCTTCGATTAGTTGAGAGTTGGTAGGTACAGCACCCGCAGTATTACTATGAAATAATACAATTTCTGTTTCTTTAGCCATGACAATCCCCCTTAATTAAAAATGTGGGGGCTTTTGGCCCCCACTAATAGGATCAAGGAGATCAAGCGTTAACAATAAGCGCAAAACCTGAATCTGGACGATAGGTCTTAACGCCATAAACAGTATCCGCTGTAACTAAGTTAGACAGCCATTCCTGTTTATATTGTGTTTGCGTTCTAACATTTTGCTGCATAGCCAAAATGAAAGTGTCTTTATGGAACAACAAAGCCGCCTTAACATCGCCTGTATTGGCGCTGTTATCGGCTGCTGCTTCCGCAACAACGCAATTAGAAGTTACATAAATTGGAATGCCGTATAGCTCACCAATTTTTGCATTTTCAACCGCACGACCTGAAACAAAATCACTAGACACGTACCTATCAATTCCCATAATCGCGTTTTTTAAGCTAGGGGGAATAACAAAAGCACGATTATCGTAAGGAACATCGGCGTCGTCCTGGCGCTGGATTAGGTCGCGGAAAGATTGATCTGAAAATGCGTCACCTGGCGCTACTGTATCCGCAGAATACGAAGTTAGCCCGGTAGAAGCATCGCAATAAAAAGCGGCGCTATTTGCCCATGATGAGCCATCGCCATCACCTAGCGATTTGCCTAGATTCATTACGTCTAAGTCAATCTGCCGAGATAGGGCATAGCCAGCGTCATCAGTGTAGAAGGCCCGCTGTGAAGCTAATGCTTGCATTTCAGCAATGTCTTCAATCAAACGCGAATACTCGAAATGCTTATCGATTGCGATTTGCACTTCACTGGTAGTGTCTGCCTGAATGGTGACCGCATTTCCGCTCGTTTTGGCCGTCACACTTCCGCGTGCGGGAGCAGGAATATGAACTGTATCTCCCTTCTTTCCGACCATGCTCATGTTTTTAACAAGACCAGCCATAACAAGGCGTTGCTCATAAGCAGCGCGTACTTCGTTTGACCAAATTTCGGGTATGAATGTTGCTAACGTGGTTGTATTAACCACACCGCCCTGGGCGGGATATACTGATGTAGCCATTTGCTTAACACCTCAAAAGAAAAGTTAGTTAATAACCCTTCCCTCTTGGTATGCCCTCATAATCTCGGGCATCAACTCTTGATAGCGGGACGGGTTGTTTATTTGCAAAGCCCGTAAATCAGCCGCCCTGATTTTCTTGCCAGAACTAGGTTCTGTGCTACCTGTCACGTTGCCACTTGAAGCAGCTCTGACAGTTTCCGCTCGGTCTGGTTTCTTTTGTGTAGTGTCTGAACGTGCCGCCTTATACTCAGCAATAAGCTCTTTGGCAATATCAATATCATAATCACGATTCATTGCCGCGTAACTATTGCGTCGCATAGGTGACTCACTCACCCATTGCTCAAAATCACCACTAGCAAGCACTTCCGCGTAGTCAGGATGCGAAGAGGATAAATCTCGCTTTATACTGTCTACTTTTAAAGTATCTAGCTCTTTCCGCATATCATTTATGCCAGGATCAGAGCTAATTTGACTTTTAACCGCGCTTTCAGGGTCGCCATAATAATCAGGCTTTTTAGCTGGCTCTTGTGATTGCGTTTGGTTGAGATGCCCTTGCATCATTGCGTCAGCTTTTTTGATGGCTTCTAGCTCGACTTTCAGCCTCTCAGCTTCTTTTCGTGCCGCTCCAACGTCATTTGACTGTCGCCCAATCATGTTTTTTTGCTCATTAAGTATCGCTTTTAATTCTTCCGGAGATTTATTATCCCAGGCAGAATCACTCGATACTTTCTCAGCAGTCTGATCGGTTTCCGTGGTAACTGGTTCTTTTAAAGCCTCAGTAACCGCTTCCAAATTTTGCTTACCGGATTCATCCGCATCAATTACTTTCGCCATACTTTTCCCTCAATTTACAAGGCCGCTAGGCGGGTATCTTGTTAAGCATCAGGCCCGTGGGACTGGGTTGTCCTGCGCTCTGCTTTAATTTTTTCTTGTCGGTTCAGCGCCCATCTCCTAGTTGCACTCGGAAAATCACCCGAGATAGGATCAAGCACTGGCCCTCCGTAAGAAACTATACGCGTTGCTACCTCGTCACAGAGATTACAAGGAACAGTACGCTGAGTAGATTCGGTAAACTTTTCAAATAAATGCCCACAAGAGCATCTAAAATCATACAGTTTCTTCATCTCTCTCCATCTGTTCAACGCTGTACGGGAGGTTAGTAACTCGGGCGATAACATTCATCTGTCCTTGCCTAAAGCGCAAATCATCGTTATCCCGAACTACTGCCACCTTGTCTATGTCTTCTTTTAATGTATCAAGCTCTTCGCAAAGGTATTTCCAGCCTTCCGACCGAAAAAGCGCGAACATCGCCCTCTGGTATTTCTCAAATTCATCCAAATTAGACATATCCACTACATATTGTACATGATTTATTTACTCATACAACATGAGTTTTACTCTTATTGCTCAGACAAAAATTTTGCTTTGTCTAAGCCCAGCTTACCTTCCTTGATAAAAGACTCAGCAAGACCCAATTTTTCTTTAAAATCTTTGCCAGGTTCTTTTTCAGCTCTTTCAAGCGCTGCAAGCGCTCTAACCCGGTCATTCTCAAGCTCAAGCGGCAAGGCTCTGATTTCGGCCATAACTTTCTCGCCTCTTGCTTGCTCTGTCGCCGCTTGCGAATTGAGTAAATTGGTTTGTGATTGCTGAAAATCCATCTGCATTTGATTGAGTGCTTGCTGCTGCTCTGCCTCTTCCGGGTTTGGTTGCGCTGATTCTTCAATAAGCCGCATCAACTCCTCGCGATTTGCCAGTTGCATATTATCGACAATAGAACTCACAAGCATTGGATACATAGGGGTGTCAGGACTCATGGTCTGCAATAACTGGACTAATTGAGTTACCTCATATTCTCTAGCAATAATCCCTAACGTAGAGGTCACTTCAAACACATAATCATTTACCGGATAACGGTCAGGCTCAAATTGCATATAGCGACACGCCGCCATCTTAACCATCGGAATGAGAAAGCTATCTTGGAAGTTAACCAAAGTACGTTTATGCCGTTTGATAATGGCAGAAAGCGACATACTAATACCCGCCGCTGTTGCTTCTCCGTTAATTGAGCCAGGTATCCCAGCCGCATCTATAGCGCCAGTGCTAGTTTGAACCATACGCTGCAATGCTTCGGCTTGTGCAAAAGTCATTTGGTTGACAGAGCCAAAATTGAACGGTTGCAAGACTTCACGCGGATCGCCGTTAGTTAACAGCACTTTGCCTGGACGAACTTGCGGTTTTGCGCCTCTTGGCATACGAGTTGAATCCATTGCAATCATTGGCGCATTCGTCAAAGCTAGCGCGTCGATACGAGCACGCAGCTCAGTATCGAGCGCTTTTTGACTACTGTAACCCTTCTCACAAACACCGCGACCCCAAAAACGACCCGGCACAACATCCCATTGGAAAGCCACTATGGGTCTGTCTTTGAGATAGAAAGGATTTTCTTGTGCTTTTAAAATAGTCGAACCGTTAGCAATAACCACCATTGCTTCAACATAGAAAGGCCCAACTTTCGCCTCAACTTCTGCGCTTAAAACCGCTTCTGCATCTTCAATTTGTTCTTCAACGCTGGCCTCAATTTCTTCCTCAAGATCAGTGATAATTTCGTCTGTACCATTAAACTTATCTAACAAATGCCTCGGCACTAAGCCAAAATATTTTGTTAAACGTACCTTCTCTTTTGGTTGATCGATAATAGTGTGGTCTGCATCGAGGTCACTTGTCGTCTTTGAGTCAACACCAATATCAACAGGCAAATAAACGCCTTGCTCTTGCAATAACTTTATTTGATGAGGTTGCACAAATTCATCAATAGCTACACCTAAACTTGTTTCAATACTGGTCGCCAGTGGATCAATTTTGAAATTTTGCGGCTGAATCGGGCGTAACTTAACAATAGTGCGAGGTTCAAGCGTTGTGCCTTGTGTTACTTGATTGTTATACATAGTTTGCAAAGGTTTTACTTCGTCCATCATATCAACAACGATTTCAGCAATACCTGTGCCGTAAACCGCGCTATTGATTAGACATTCACCTACTGCTTTGCGTATACCCGCTTTAGCAAAATCATCATTTAACTTTTCACGCAAAAACTGAATTTTTAACTTGTTTTGTTTTAATTCTTCCATTTTTGCCGCAGTTGCTTGGGCTTCTTCTTCTGTTTTAGGCTCTTCCGGCAAAGTAATGTCATCGCGTATATTGAAAAAAGCCCCTCGCCCAAAAGTCGCCTCTTCAATTTCTGCGACAGACGATTCAACCGCTTGTTGTAACGCGGGAGATATAATTGTGCTGCGTTCAGATTGATTTGCCTTATCTTCTTCCGACCACTTGCCGCGCCACAATCTATAATATTCATCAAACGCATTTTTATAATTGGTTTTCCAGGTATCGTTCCAATCATCAACTTTTTCGATAACCCAACTGTCTAATGTATCAGCCCCGTAATTTTCATAACCTATTTCGTCATCCATCTTAATACCCCACTTGAGCATCAGTGTACTCATGTTCATCTAATTCATATTGATCCCAATAAGAGACTTGCGCCATCTGATCGATATAACTCAATGAGTCCGGCATATCATCATGGGTTAAAGGATCAGGAAATTGAAACAACTCATCTAAAAACGCATCTGTCCAATCGCCAGGACAAAGTTTAATTACTCCGTTTTCAAACCGACCTTGTAAGGCCCAAACTATGCGGTCTATCTTCTTTTTGTTGCCGTGACGTAACTCTTCAATCCTAAAATAAGTGTTATTACGGCGCATCAAATCATTAAGAGGCGAAATAACAGCATTACGCAACGGACCTTGTTCAATGCCGACAGCTAGCGGTTGATTAAATTTAACCGCCTCAAATATTTTTTTAGCGGTTTCTTTTATATCCCAGCGACCATAAATGATTTGTTTCACCCACCATCCGTCTTTATTCACTTTCACCACTGAAATCGCCGTGTTGTCTAATCGTTTTTGTTTTCTTTTACTTTTTCCTTCTTCTTCGTAGCCAGCCAAGTCAACGCTAACGTAGTAATCGCCTTGCTCTGGCTCTTCTGACTCGAACTCAATCCAATCTTCCTTAAACATCTCGCTGCCTCGCGCTTCAAACGAGGCCATAAACTCTTGACGAAACGCATAGCTGGACATACTTTTTTTGGCGGCATCAATCTCTCTCTTATCTAACAGATCATTGTCGTAAGATGTGAAATGGAACGCTGTCCAATCCTCATCATCACCTAACTTTGCAAATTTGTAGAGATCGTAAAAATGATTACGACCAACAGGTGTACCAATAAACAAAGCATGGCCTTTCAAATCAGTTAACGCGGGTCTAAGTACAAGCTCCCAAGTTTCAGGCTTTTGCTCCGCGTACTCATCGATACACAAAAATGCGATCTGGACGCCGCGCATCGTATCGGGCCTATCAGCCCCTTTAAGGCTGATAGTGGCCCCATTAGCTAGCTTAATCTGCATATTATTTACATGACTGCTAGCAATGACGCTGTTACCCAGCTCTAACAACAAGTTCCACATAATATCCCGCGCTTGGCCTTGTGTTGGCGCCACGTAGAATATATTGCCTTTTTTCGACGACAAAGCCTTAACTAACAGCATATAAGCCGCTAATCGACTTTTGCCTGTACGCCTACCAGCAGCAACACATTTGAAACGTGTTTTATCGTTCCAAACCTTCTCCTGCCATTTAAGCAGCTTTACAGCGACTTCCATTAGTAGGGCTTTGGTTTACTCTTCTTGCCTGGCATTATCGTTTCCTCTTTGCAGTTTTGGCCGCTTGTTTAAAAGCCGCGTTGGTTGGTCTACCTTTTTCTCCGGCTCTAGCCATTCTTTCGCCAGAACCAGAGGCTATTCGTGCTCTTTTTCGCCTAATATTTTCGTAAAGTCCTCGTTTAGCTTTTGCCATTCCAATTACCTCTTGCCTTTTTTTTCGCTCTCGCACTCAAATCGCCAAAATGATAGAGACGCTTGCTTTTTTGCGTCATTCTCGCGCCGCTCATTACTGTACCGTCAGCGTGCTTGTGTGTGCCGCCTGTATGTACAGACCCATCACGCAAATAATGTTTTACACCTCTAGCCATAAATCACCTCACACTAACCAGCTAACCGTATGCTCACGGGTTGCTGTACTGATAACACCTCGAAAATCGTAGGTATCGATTACTTTTACCTCTTCAACCGCTTTTACAGTAGCTTCTTGCACTACCTCGGTACTGCGAACACGATCCACATGCGTTGTGACCAAAGGAACCGCTGAAACCGGGCCTGTGGCTATTTCATTCACTCTGGATATTTCCCAGTTCTCATCATTTCGGCGAGGATTGCCGACCTTTCGGGTAATTGACGACTCCATAAACTATCGAGCATCTGCCTGGCACTTTCTTCGTAATCACCAGCCTCCATACTAGCGAGCGCTAGCTTAAAACCCCTTAATCTTGGCAATCCCAAATTAAAAGCCATCATTACGAGCACGTCTTGACGAGTTTCGTCCATCAGGTTGTACCAGGGGAACGCATTAGCGACCTCGCGCATATACAAAACAATGTCGTTATCGAGCAAATAAGCGCATTCTTCGTCTGTTAGACCAAGACCCCCATCAGCATCTACGTTTCGGCCAATTCCCAAATGCCATTTACCATCAATTTGATAAACGTGGTTTCGTTTACCCTCATGCTCAGTCAACATCTTCTTCAATCGTTGCAATTTCTTCGCCCTCTATTATTTTTTCGCTTATATCAGCTTCGCCAATAGTGGAAATGTTGATTTGAATGTTGTTTGTGCCACGTAACTTTTCGAATCCAGAAACCGGAACAAGTCGATCAGTCAAAATCTTTAACGCAGGAGCCGAATTTTTGTGATCTTGGTCTAATGCCGCAGTAAATAACTCTTGAATTACTGCTTCCTTATCAGGATGGGTGTACATCATCTCTTGTAAAGCTAGCTGAGTGGCGTATTGTCCTGGCGGTCGTCCTCTTCTCTTTCCCCGTGGCGCACCAGGTATCACATCATCGGCTTTTGGCTTCTGTTTGCGCGTCTTTCTTTTGACTAAATCACGTACATTTTCGCTCATTTAATCATAATACCATTACTCATACTTTATGAGTAGAGGTTCCACGTGAAACCCAATTTTGCTTTAGCAAGTCTGGGAGGGTACATATATATTTTTTGGCGGCGATCGGCCCCCCCGGGGGGCTAAAATCCCCGGTTTATGCGGGTTTTGGCTGGTTTTATGGCATAGTTCCGGGTATATAACCCGGAAGCACCGCCGATAACCCATTGAAATGATTAATATTTATTAAGGACATACAATATGTTGCGGAGTTTCGTTCGGGCCGGGAGTTGCTAAACACTACATATAGTATTTGAGAAAAAAGTGCGTTTAATGGTCGCATTTACTTAATTATAAGCAATAGACGCCGATAGCCTTGAATATGAGTTTTACTCATATTAATATATGTATCACTTGCCT
>CEQW01017445.1_pt1 | contig 20956 bp, 20 predicted proteins | sample 530891 | NCBI WGS metagenome assembly CEQW01 (sample SAMEA2621066, study PRJEB7988) | marine metagenome | biome: marine biome (ENVO:00000447); feature: surface water layer (ENVO:00002042); material: "saline water (ENVO:00002010), including plankton (ENVO:xxxxxxxx)" | depth 5 m
CGTTGTTGTTTCTCAATTTTTTCTGAAAAACCACCGAGGGCTTTCTCTTGCTGCGCCTTGCGCCGCTCCAATTTTTCCACTTCCGTGGATTGCCCACGTCCTGGACCTGCCTGCTCAAACCGCTCTTCTTCACGGCGCTGCAGTGCATGCGCATCATGTGTCCCCTTCCAAACATCGATGGACTCGCAAAGTGAAGAATAACTCACATGAGGCACTCCGTCGTGTTGGGGCAGCAAAATTGGTGTTGCTTCAACCGCTCGCTCCGATAGCCAAAGGTGCTGCTGTGGCTGGTCAAGGGTGGAGAGGTGAGCCTCCCAATCGCTTGGGTCCTCGGCAGTTGGCTTGACCAGAAGGTAGCCTTCATCGGAGGTGTCCAAGTCCTCCAGCAACCTCGTAAGGGCCGTGAACACCTTGCTGGGGTCGGCATCGGAGGTGGCTGAGTTGGGTTCATGGCCGGCAAGAGCACACACGGCATTGGCGTGGGTTGCACCGAGGTTGACCTTCCCGCCCAACGTGGAGACCAAATCTCGATCGGATTCTTTGAGCAAAGCACCCAACGACCCCTCATCCAAGGCGTAGGGGTCCATCGCCTCGGGTGGTGGTGTGTATGAAACGCCTTTCTTGAGGGTTCGTCCAGCGTAGGAGGCATGGGTCAGGGGTTGGATAATGATGCCATCCTGGTCCACCAGGATGATGTTTCCATCCCGAAAGACTTCGACGTAAAGCGTCCTCTCCCCGTTTTTTGTATCGAATGAAAACGCCAACACTCGGTCAAAACCGACTTGTTGGACGCCCGTGAGTCGGGCGTTTCGAAGGTGTTTTCGAAGCACCATGGCAAACGGCGGGGGCGTCATGGGCATCGGGCGGTCCCGTTGGGAGGTGTAGATGCGTGCTCCTCGAACAAACACGATGTCTCGCTGATCAATCTCCTTCGGATTCACCCGAAGCACGATTTGCTCGTAATGCGGCATGTAGGCCTTTTTGACATAGGCACCTTTCAGGGCGTCCAATTCTCGCGCCATCACGCGCAAGTCAAATCCGGACATTGCCTTCTTCATGGGCTCACCTTTGACGATTCCAAGGGATGAGGTGTGATGAAGGTTTCATGCTCATTGGATGTCATGGAAGCGCAGCAAGACCTTCCCGATGTTTTTCGCATCGTGGATGTATTGGTGGGCCTCTTGGATGTTTTCAGCGTCAAAGATTCGGTCGACAATCGGCTCGAGATGACCGGATTGTATCCCTTCTACGATGCGATCCAGTTGCTTGTGCATCACGGCTTCATTGGACCAGGTGCCCATGTGGACGCCAAACACGGCCCGGTTTCTTGTCATCAACCGGAGCGCATCAAATTTCGGAGATTTTCTCAAGGCGAAGAACGCCTTCAACAATGAACGTTTGCTGGAAGGGGCCGCTGCCGACATCCCATAGGTGTAGAGTCGTCCACCTTCAGCGAGGCAGGAGAGGCTTCGGCGGAGGTGGTCTCCTCCGATGGGGTCAAGGATGTGGTCAACCCCTGTTCCGTCGGTTTCTGATTTGATGATGGCTTCAAAATCATCGTTGTGCCGGTCGATGGGGCGAGCGCCGTATTGCTTGATGATGGGGTGCTTGGGTTTGGATGAGGTGGCCCAAACCTGCTTGACTCCAGCCCATTTGCAAAGTTGCAAGGCAGCGGTTCCAACCCCGCCTGCTCCACCGTGAATGAGCACCTTGTCCTCGGGTCGAAGATGGCCAAGGTGATGCAACATGTGGTGCGCCGTCATGTAGGTGACGGGCGTCGAGGCCGCTGCCTCAAGAGAAATCCCTTCGGGAAGCGGAATGACACGGTCAACGGGAGCGACAACAAAGCTGGCTTGACCGCCATTTCGCATGGCGGCCACGACCTTCTGCCCCACCTCAACGCCCGATACGTTCTCGCCAAGAGCGTCAACGACACCGCTGACTTCGTAGCCAGGGGTGAAGGGAAAGGGCGGGCGGGGCTGATAGAACCCCATTCGCATCAAGAGGTCAGCAAAGTTGATTCCAGCATAAGCGACCTTGATGCGAACTTCGCCTTCACTCGGCATTGGCAATTCCATGGATTGGGTGGTGATGGCTGAAACGCCACCGGCTTTGGTGATCACCACTCGTTTTGCCGTTGTCATCAATTCGTCCTCCATGTTCCGTTTTCTTCGCACACCGTGCCGTCGGCAGCAAGGGCCCGCAGGTGTGACAGGGTTTGGTCAACCGCTAACCCGGGATGGGCATCCGGCGTGTCAGCGTAGGCCTCTTCGGCAATCTTCACCAGTTGAGACGCTCCGTTTCGCACGGCCTCCAACACACGGGCATGTCGAGCTCGTCGGTGTGAAAGGTAGTGGTCGATGAGTCGGTCAGGAATGGCCACGACGGGGCCGTGGCTCGGGAAGACAAGGTGGGGCTTCAGGGCTTTGAGACGCTCCAATTGGAGGAGGTATTCGTTCATGTCGCCCGTGTGAGGAGGGATGAGAATGGTTCCGATGCCGGCCAACATATCGCCGGCGACCAGCCCCGCTTCACTGAACAAACAAACGTGGCCGGGATGATGCCCGGGAGTGATGAGCACCGTCCAGTTTTGTCGGCCGAGGGTGAGGGTTTCTCCGTCGGTCAGCACCCGTTGGCAAGGAACGCTTTTCGCCGTGTAATCGCTTCCCCAAACGGGAACATCAAACGCTTCTCGGAGCAGGGACATATCGGCCAAATGGTCGCCGTGGCTATGGGTGAAGAGAATCGCCTTCAATTCACCTCGATGGCGCTCAACGGCGGTTGCCAGCGCCTCCATGTCCTCTCGCATGCGTACGGCCGGGTCAACGATGATGAATTCCCCTTCTGGGTCGCCAACGAGGTAGCAATTGGTGTGGTCGGCAGGTGGTAGAGTGGCCGTTTTGATGGGAACGACTTCCACCCCATGGGCAAAGAGGATGGAGCGTCGCCCTGGCAAGCGCTCAGCGATGTCTTCTGCAGCCGATTCCATGTCCCGTTCAACCCGCTCAAGGGTTCGCTCAATCTCCATCAGCAGGGTGACCACCGGTGGTGCGACCTTGATCTCATGGGCCTTCCAACGCTCCAGGATGTCGGTGGGTTTGGCCCACATGATCTCGGTGAATTCGGTCTGCGGCTCCAAATCAATTTCGGGTACAGCCTCCCACGCACCGAGGTGGAGGTGGAGGAAGGCATTGTCGAATTGAACCGGGCCAAAGGGAGGTGTGATGCGATGGCTGAGGATGCGGATACGCTGCCGCTCAACGGGGAATGCCTTGTCCAAAGCAAGAGGTAGCCACTGCTTTTTGTCCTCAACGATGGCGAGGCGAGCCTGGGGCTCTAGAGCGATGACGCCTGTACCTGAAGGAGCGAGACCGAGTTCTTCGCTCATCTCCCTCATAATGCAAGCAATGGAGGCGGCTTCGGGACCTTCCAGGGCAGGCAGCGTTTCAACGGCTGCACGGTCAACCGAAGACACGCCTCCGCCGGGAAAGGCCCAGTAGTTGGGAAACGCCCGCATGGTTTTGGCCCGAAGGCCAAGCAGGACTTCAACGCCTTCTGGGCCGTCCCGTGTGAGGGTCATGGTGGCTGTAGGACGTGGAGCCCCCCTCGCCCGGGCTGCCATGGACACGCCTTCGGGAACCTCACTCATGGACGCCGCTCGCGGGTTGCACTTTCAAAGGCTTGTGAATGGATGGCTTGTTCTGTGTTGGATGGCGTCGCCTTCAAATAAAGCGGACGAAGAGGGGTCTACATGACTCATGATTCGGTCGAGGAACACCTCGCTGAACTGGCCCAGTTGGTCGCGGAAGCTGAAGCCATGGGCGTCGATATCTGGCCGGAGACCAAACCTGTCCGGCCATGGGCAAAGTACGCTCTTGCTTCATTCATGATCATCATGATCATCTCGTGGGTCTCAAAAGCCATGGTTCGGTTTACGAATCTTTGACCTTTGTCTCCTCACCGCTGAATTGAAGAAGGCAACCGAGGTGGCAGGGCCACAGTCCCTTAGTGTAGCGGTCCATCATGGAGGATTCTGGTTCCTCCGACCTCGGTTCAAATCCGGGAGGGACTACCACCGCCCATCCTCTCAGTCAGGCGAAAACATCCTGGTTCTGTATTTTTAGGATGACCTAAATCTTATATCTATCCGACTTTTCGGACGCCCTAAACCCGAGGGTAAAACATGGAATTGAAGACGAAATCAATCAAAGGAATGACGCTAGCACTGCTGATGTTGATCGCCGCTATGGCAGGATGCATCGGCTCAGAAGACGAGACCACTGAAGAAGAGGAGGAGACCAAAGCGGCTTTCCTCGATGCTTCTGATGCTGGTTACACCTACGCATCGAACGTGGACAACCACCGTTCGTTGATGCAGGACCTCTGCGACATCAAGACCGCCGCCAGTGAGAACAACTGGGCTGAAGCCAAGAGCATCTACACTGAAGGCAAGAACGCCGAGAAGAGCGACGGTTCATTCCGTACGCTCGCCGGCTTCGCTGCTGCAGAAGGCAAGAACCACAACTACGACACCTTCTACAACCAAACCGGCGCCATCGGCGCTCACATCATGGCTGCCATGGACGGCACCGGAGACTTCGAAGGAGCCTCTGACACCGTTCGCTACCAAGGCATCGCCAAGTTGACCGCCAACATGGGCATGGTCGGCTACACCATCCACGAGCTCAACGCCGCTGTTGCCAAGGCTGACGCCGGCAACACCGACAACGACTCCGGTGCACCTCACAACTGGGACGAAGGCTGGGCCTTCTTCCACGGACCTGATGAGCACTGGTCCTGCTCTCCTGCTTACACCATGAAGAAGCGAGCTGCTGACTACGGTACGGAAACCAACGGTGTTTCCAACGCCCTCGCAGCCAGCGAGCAAGCCATGGTTGACGGACTTGCTGCTCTTCAGGCCGGCGATGAGGCTGGCTACGATGCCGCCACCGAGACCGTGATCAAGAACATCATCATCACCTACTCCCAGGCTACCCTGAAGTACACCATGAAGATGGACAGCAACGAATCCGGTGAAAAGTATCAGGCTGAGGGCTACGCTTTCTGGAAGACCATGGAAGCCTACGCTGCTCCATACACTGACAACGCATGCTACAACATGAACACCCACACGATGGGCTGGATCGGCTCAAGCGCTTCCGCTGCTTGCGACGCCTTCATTTGGACCAATGGTTCTCAATCTCAAGACGAGAACGCAACCAAGGACACGTGCTACAACACCATGAGCCACACCGTCGCTGCTGGCATTACCAGCCAAGCAGATTGTGATGCGTTCACATCCAACTACTTCTATGAGAACTACGGTGCTACGTCGATGAACAACGTTCTGGACTTGACAGATGCTTCCCAACTCGGTACGTCGTACGATGTTTCCGCATGGTTGCAACCTGTTTGGGACCACTACGGCATCACCGCCGAAGACATCGGAACCTACGCATGAGTAGTCCTACCACCCCCACTGCTTAGGCAGTACAAGCGGAGCGGTTGGCCAGCCTCTCACCCTGCTGGCCAATCGTTCCCATGTCTGTGACAAGCGCAGGTGAGCAAGATGCAGGAAGATAACATGCGAAAGCCTTGGTTGTTGGTCCTTCTCTTGTTAGGGGCCATTCTACCAGTCTCTGGATTAGCCAGTGCAGAGGATGTGCCGACCTACACCATCTCAGGACAGGTCTACACCTCCACGGGCGAGCCAGCAGGAACGACCTACGTCAAGGTCGATTCAATGGAATCGGTTCTCTCCAGCGATGGAGCCTACAGCTTCCCAGGAGTAACGGCCGGGGAGCATGTGGTGCGTGCGTACTTCATGAACGACGGCCATACTGTAGCTTACAGGACCATCTACATCCAAGGCGACACCGTCTTGGATTGGTACGAAGGCCACAACTGGATCACCGTCGACGCCCTCGATGCTCAGGGTCAACACCTCCCGGGAAGCGACTCGTTTGACGTTGCGCTCCACGAATTGGATGAAACCAAAAGTTTCACCGAGGGAAGAGCGGAGTTTGGACCCTACCAAACGGGATCCTACCACACCTTGTCGACCAGTTTGAATTCATCCACAGAGGGAACCCTCGTTGCGTGCCTGAAACTCCAACCAGGTTCGGCCATGACGCCTTATGTCAACCATGTTCAATTCCAAGAAGGCATGAACAGCGTCTTTGGTTTCCTCCTGGATGCTGCGGGTCAGCCAGCGCCAGACGTGCTGGTCGCTCACGGTGAGACACAAACAACAACCAACCCCGACGGGTTTTACTCCCTCGATGGACTTCCAATTGCAACAGAGGTCAACTTGACCTTCACACAATCCGGCGAAGAAGTTGCTCCCAATCTCCTCCAACTCGTGGAGTACGGGGCCATGTGGCTTAATCACACCACGTCAACAACACTGGAATTCCCTGGCAACGTTTCGTTCATCACCCCAGCATCCTCCGTGCCGCTTGGGCCCATTCAACTCGAATGGGCCGGTGGAGCTTACACGGACTACTTTGAACTCTACCAGGGAGAAATCAGCCAAGAGGGACTGATCTACCGCGGTTCCTCAAACTCGTTTGAATACACCGCTACTGAATCGGGAACGTACTCGTTCCATCTCGTGGCTCACAACGTGAATGGCACCAGTCCGAACTCGGCCTCTGTGCTTGTTCTTTTCCTCCCCACGCAAAGCGAGGATGCGCTGTGGACGTCAGGAATGCATTGGAATTACACCCTGGTTCACACGCCGGAATACCGGTCGAACCGTACCTTTACGGCGATTGGAACCGAAGATATTGTTGATGCGTTCGGAAGAGAGCGTTCAACCTACCTCGTGCGAATCACCGATGACCGGTACGAAGAGGGTGAGAAAGCCTTCCGCTGGATTGACACCGAGACGTTTCTGCCTGTGAAGACGTATTGGGCAGACGCCCCCTCATCCTCCAGCTACTTTCAAGAAGGCTCGATGGGATGGATGTTCACCGATGGAGATCAGGAACAGGGCCTATTTGGCGAAGAACACAGCACGGAACTCCATTTCAACCGAACAAACATTATCGGTGTTCCAGGTCATCCAAACGGATACGACGACACGATGAATTCGGTCTCTGTTCAGCAAGGTGTTTCCATCACGACGGCGGCAGGAACGTTTGACTGCACCTACATCACGATTCAGGACGATGTGGACGGCGTGCTTTCCTGGGAATTGTGGTTCAATCATACCGTGCAAAATTACGTGAAAATCGTCGACCGATTGCCGGGTTCGCACTCGGACATGGTCGTGTACGAATTGACAGGATACAACCAACCCAGTGTTCCAGAATTCCTCACTGAACCCGTTGTTCAAACCTCTCCAACCTTTGAACTGCAGTGGTCGGAGTTTGCGGATGCGCAAAATTTCCAACTGCTTGAGAACGGAAACGAGATTTATCGGGGAAGTGAAACGAAGTTCCAAGTGGACAACAGAGGGGACGGCGACTACGAGTACCAAATCAACGCCATCACCGAACTCGATTACGTTCTTGTTGGTGCGACCTTGGACCTTGTTGTTGACTTTGTTCCTCCCGTTCCAGAATTCACCTCATCGATTTCCCTGCTCAACGCGACTGAAACTGCCGTGTTCTCTTGGGAGTACGATTACACAGCCGATTGGTTTGCAATAAGTCAAGAGGGACCTGACGGCGAAGTCGTTGAGGTCTACAACGGGTCATCCACGTCCATCGAGGTTGACTTTACGGATCCTGGCCTCCATCGCTTCCGCCTTACCGCCATGGTGGACGGTAAATTGTCTGAGCCGTCCTCCTCCGTCTTTGTGACCGTGGAAGAGCCACCGGCCGAGGATGCATCAGAGGGCTTCATGCCGAGCATGTCTTTGTTATCGGTTATCTTTGTCGCTCTTTGTGTCGTCTTGTTCACCGAAATGAGGAGGAGCCGTTGATGGATCGGCGGCAAGTTGTTGCGCTTTTCCAAGTGGTTTTCATCTTGGCTGCTGGTTGGGGTCTGTACGATTTCGTTCAATCCAACGACACCGTTGCGTCTGATGGTGAATTAAAGGTCGTTGACTCAAACGGAGTTGAGTATGCTTTTGATGAACCTCCAAAGCGAATTGCGCTGACAAACACCTACGCTGCATCCGTGATGAAAATGCTCGACGTTAACCCCTCGGTCGTGGTCGGCGTCTCAGGTGATTTTGAAAGAAGCGACCTTTGGCCCGAATTCGATTCAACTCAAATCGTTCAGAATTCCGCTCATTCGGAAATTGACTTTGAGACCCTCCTTGATACCCGGCCGGAAATTTACATCGTCTTTGCCACGAACGGGATGGTTGATACAGAAGCTATTCGCCAGAAGTTGGATCCGGTTGGTATCCACGTCTTGGCCCTTGATTTCTACAAATACGATTCCCTCCGTTATGAGATTGGTGTCCTCGCTACCCTCTTTGACCGTCAAGAAGAAGCGGATACGTTGTTTGCTGAGTTCGATGCCATAGAATCAATGGTGAATGAGCGCATTGTCCAAATCGATGAATCCGAAAGGCCACAGGTTGTCATGGAGCACCATGCTTCGCTAACTCGGGATCCGGTCGTCTTGACGGGCACCTCGCAATGGACCGATTTGATTGAAATGGCGGGTGGAACGAATGTCTTCTCTGGACTTCCCGGCCACACCACGCACGTTGACATGGAAGCCATCATTGACGCCAACCCGGATGTTCTCATGTTTGACGGCATCACCTTCGAACTCGGCTATGACGATTACGACCCTGAGGACAAATGCTCTACGCACATGGAATCGGTAAGTGAGCGACCTGGGTTTGACCAAATGCAGGCCGTTCAAAATGACCGTATGCTTGTTTTGGCTGGTGAGTTTGCAGGACCTATGATGGTGTACGGTTTGCCAACTTTGGCAGAACATTTCCACCCAGAACTCTTCGAAGATGTCGACCCATCATCCTACCTCGACGACTTCTTTTCTGATTATTTCGACGTTGAAAGGAAAGGCGTTTTCCTTTGTGGATCTTAGGTGATGACGTGGAGGAATCACTCTCAGTCCAACACCAGCAGCGGGGTCGCTCTCAGTTGGTCAAAATGGGCTTCATGGTTCAAGCGACGCTTTTTCTCAGTCTGTTTGCTTTGGGTCAGGGTTCATCCAGCCAGCTCGATTTCTTCACCACCGCAAAAATCGTGTTGGGCCTGGAATCTGGAAACGAAATTCAATCCAGCATCATTTGGGAACTCCGCTTACCGCGGGTATTGATGGCCATCATCGGTGGGGTTGGATTGGCCACCGCAGGGGCGCTTATGCAAGGATGCCTAGGTAATCCTCTGGTTTCTCCTTTGACGTTGGGTGTCGCCTCAGGAGCTGCTCTTGGAGCAGCCCTTGCTATCGTATTGGGGTTCTCATTCTCAAATATCGGAGCCTTTGCCATAGCCGGGAATGCGTTCATCTTCTCTTTGATCGTGGTGTTCATCATCATCCAGCTTGGAAGGTACCGTTCCATCAGCGCTGAGTCCTACATCCTTGTCGGCATTGCCATCACGTTCATCGCAGGAGCCATTGTCTCCACCTTGTCGTACTTTGCAACGGATGCCCAACTGTCTCAACTCGCTCACTGGTCGTTTGGGAGCCTTGCTCGTCCGGACATGGCCACTGCTTTGGGCATTGGGATAGTAGTCCTCGGTCTCATGCCCATAGCCATGCTTTGGTCATGGGACCTCAATGCTCTCTCAATGGGAGGCGATGACTTTGCCATCTCAACGGGTGTAAATCCTGCTGAAATACGGAGGAACATCCTTGTGGCTTCTGCGCTGATGACTTCAGCGATCATTGCGTTTACAGGAATGATTGGTTTTGTTGGACTGGCTGCTCCACACATGAGTCGTATTCTCATCGGAAATGATTACAGGAAATTGTTGCCGGCCTCAGCTATTTGTGGAGCATTTTTGATGATTTTCGCCGACACAGTCGGTCGAACATTGTTTGCACCAGTGGTCATCCCGGTCGGTATCATGCTGGCCGTTATCGGAGGCCCGGTATTCATGTATCTTCTTCTTCAATCCAAGGCGGTGCAGCGGTGATGACGCTTCTTGATGTACGTGAATTGTGTTTCTCGTGGCCTGGGCGGGAGGTGTTAAAGGGCATCGATTTCAAGGTTGAACCGAACCAACTTGTTTCAGTCCTTGGGGTGAACGGGGCAGGCAAAACAACGCTCCTGAAGTGCATCAACCGAATCTTGTCTCAATCCTCGGGCATGGTGAGGTTGCAATCCAATGACATGGCCACATTACCGCTGATGAACGTCGCCCGGCACATCGCTTATGTCCCACAGAGTGTTGGGACAAATTTCCCAATGAGTGTGTTTGACGTTGTTCTTCTTGGCCGTCGTCCTCACGTAAACTGGTTCGTTGGCGAGGCTGACAGAGAAAAGGTGAGCGAAAGTTTGCACTACCTGAATCTCAAGGAGTTCGCCTTCCGACGCTATGACCAACTCTCCGGTGGAGAACGACAACGTGTGGTTCTTGCAAAAGCGTTGGCCCAAGATCCTGACCTCTACCTGCTTGACGAGCCAACCAGTGATCTGGATTTGAAAAATCAAATCGTCATTATGGAAAAGTTGGTGGCGCTGGTCAAGAATACCCAACGAGCCTCGTCGGCGCTCGTTGCCATCCATGACATTGACATGGCAGCTCGCTTCTCTGACAAAATTTTACTCCTTCACGAGGGCGTGATTCACGCCTTCGGCTCCCCCAAGGAGGTGCTCACACCCAAAAACATTGGAGAGGTGTTTGGTGTAGAGGCCGAAATAGTGAACAAGTCCAGCCTCATGCGCATTATTATTAAAGGTGCGATACGGGCAGGAGATGAGGCTTGATTATGGCAAAGAAACTGATGATATTATTTGGAACGGAAACTGGAAATGCGGAGATGCTGGCTGAGGACGCATGCTCTTCTGCGGAGTCGAATGGCTTTGAGGCAGAAGTGAGGGGAATGGACGAAATCACCGTCGAAGAATTGTGTGAAGTTCAGCGATTGCTGATCTTCTGCAGCACTTGGGGCGATGGCGAACAGCCAGACAACGCCCAGGACTTCTTTGACGCAGTGAGCGAGTGTTCTGCATCGGACTTGACCGGCTTGAATTACGGGGTTTTGGCGCTCGGTGATACGGCCTTTGATTTGTTTTGCGAATCCGGAAAAGAGTGGGATGCCCTGCTTGAAGAAAAAGGAGCGAACCGCCTCGTTGAACGGATGGATTGCGACACGGATTTCGAAGACGACGCAGAATTTTGGACCGAACAATCCTTGGAAAAAATGGGAACGGTTGAATAACCGAGGAAGTCGACGACATGACGATTGAGGAGCAACCCAAGAATCGCGGCCATGTCCTTCCTGATGGAAGCAAAATGAAGGTGCCAGAGGCGCTTTACGACATCAACGTTCGACGAGCGTCTCATGCTGAAGAAGCGAGGACTCTCGCTGAACGGCACTTGACGGGTACATTGTGCAGCGTTTCAAAGCAACACGATGGGCACCCCTATGGCTCGTTTGTTACCTTTGCCATGCATGAAGGGCAGCCGATTTTCCTGATCAGCGGTCTTGCGGAACACACCAAGAACTTGATGAAGAATCCAAAGGCTTCCCTTTTGATTTCTGACAACGCCTCCGTCAATCCTCTGGCCTCCGCACGTGCGACTCTGATCGGTCAATGCAAGCGGCTTGACGAAGAACACATCGAAGCTGCTAGAGCGACCTATCTCCACCACCACCCTGAAGCGAGTGCGTACGTTGATTTTCGCGATTTCAATTTCTTCGGTCTTGAGGTCTCATCCATTCGATACATCGGTGGATTTGGTAAGATGTCGTGGTTCGAGCAAGAAGACTGGATTTCAGCGGAACCCGACCCGCTCAACGAGCATGCGCACGACATCATCCAACACATGAACGAAGACCACGCCGACGCCATGGTCTTGTATTGTCAAACGATGAGCCGTGCCACGGACGTTGAGTCGGCCATCATGACCAGCATTGACCGATACGGTTTCGAAATGGACGCCGTTCTTCCGACAGGAACCCACCCCATCCGTCTTGCCTTCAACAACGAAGTTTCCACTCCTGATGAGGCCCGTATTGAATTGGTTCGTATGGTGAAAGAGGCCCGAAAGAAGGCCACTTCGTCAAATGCCTGAAATTTTTAGGGATAACCAAACTTGAAAAGGCCCTCACCGTGGAAAGACCGAGGTGGGATGGTATGGAGCGACCCCTTTTGTCCATCTCAAACCTCGTCATCGGTTACAACGAACCCCTCTCAGATGCCATCTCCGTCGACGTCAAAAAAGGAGAGATCATCGCTGTTCTTGGTCCCTCTGGTATCGGAAAAACAACCCTCCTTCGAACCGTTGCTGGTTTGGTCATGCCGTTGAGCGGTTCAAGCCAAGTGAACGTTGATTCCAAGGGCGGGTTAGGCTACATTCCGCAAAACCTCGGTCTCGTCCGACACGGGACGGTGGCACACAACGTGTCGCTTGGGGCAGGGATACGGATGAAGTGGTCGTTTTCCATGTACGCCGAACGGCGAAAGAAGACCATGGAAGCCTTGGAAGCAGTTGGAATGCAAAATAAAGCCGACGAGCCCGTTCGTCGCCTTTCCGGTGGCCAAAAACGACGTGTCGCCACCGCAAGGACCCTGGCTCAAAAACCTCAACTCATTTTGGCCGATGAATTTCTGAGTGAACTTGACGATGAAAACGCTGCTAGAGTGATGGCGGCTGTGTTTCCTTTGTTGGCGAATGGCAGCAGCCTCATCATGGTTGAACACAATGCCGAGCACGCCATCAAGTACGCCACACGAATTTGGCAACTGGTGGATGGCAAGTTCTCTGACGTGTCTGTCAACGCATGGGTGGCCATGCAAAACGGGGGCGAAGAAGAGTGAAGTGGCTTCTCTACGGTGTTCTTGGAACGCTCGCCGTTCTTGCGCTGAGCACTTTGAACGACCTTGCTGGTGGTGATTGGGGCCGCTTAAGCGGTGGTTTTGGGAACCTCTACATCTTTTTCACCGAAAGCATGTGGCCCCCGGACTGGAGCGTCCTTGAAGCTCGGTCCTATCCTCCTTGTGAATCCAAAATCGAGATTTTTTGCTCGGTTGGCTACATTAGCATGGTTGAAACGCTCAAAATTGCCTTTGTAGCCACCATCTTGGGATTCATTGGGGCCATTCTCCTTTCACCACTGGCGGCCCGAAACCTTCAATCGGTGTGGATCTTTATTCCAGTTCGAATCCTACTGGCAGCCATTCGCAGCCTTCCAAGCCTCATTTGGGCCATCATTTTCGTCATCGTCATTGGCTTTGGGCCACTCTCCGGTGTGCTCGCCATGACCTTCTACACGGTTGGCTACCTCGGCAAGCTTCAGTACGAGACATTTGAGGGAATGAACAGCAGTTCACTCGAAGCGGGACGCGCCATGGGCCTCTCGAGCACCAGCATCACCACCAACATCGTGATTCCTGAAAACAGTAATCATTTGCTCAGTCAACTCATTTTCATGTTTGAATACAACGTTCGCCATGGCACCGTCATCGGCATCGTCGGCGCCGGTGGTATTGGATATTACATCCTCAACTACCTCAAGTTCCTCCAGTATGACAAGGTCTTTGCGTTGCTCATCCTCATCTTCGTGGTCGTCATCGTCATCGACTTGATATCGTTCATGGCCCGTTCATTTGTCAACGAGCAAGGCGATGTTCGGCGACCAACGTGGATGAACTTGCTCTTGCGCTCGCTAAAAGACGATTCCGAAGCAGAGCCTTCGGTCAACTCGTATCCAAAACCCAGACTGTACAGGAAGCGACTGTGATTCACTTATCGGCTGCGATGTGGACGTTTCCGTCTTTGTAGAAGATTTGAATCTGCTCGGGAGCCTTCTTCGTCAGGGCAGCCACGGCATCGTAGACTTCATCTTCAGAGACCTTGAACGCCTTCGCCGCATCTTTCGTGGACCATGGCTGGATGTGGAAATCGCTCTTGGTGAGCCACTTCAACAACTTGGCTTCAAACTCGGTAATTTCGTCGGCCATGCGCTGAGCACGAGGCCTCAACTCAAAATGTCACCGATGGTTCTCATCCAAGAGCAACCATGCGTCGGCAGCATTCCTCGGCGTCGATGTCGCCATTGAGGAGGGTGTTGAGGGCCTTGGTGAACGGAATGTTGAGTCCGGCATCTTCCGCTCGTTCCACGAACATTCGACAGGCGCGAACACCTTCTGCAACCATGTGCATCTTATCGAGCGCATCATCGAGCGAAAGGCCGGTGCCCAATTTTTCACCCATGCTTCGGTTTCGACCGTGAGGTGAGGTGGCTGTGACGTACATGTCGCCAAGGCCGGCTGGCCCAAAGGCCACTTCTGCTCGTGCTCCTAATTCGGCCAAAAGAAGGCAACCTTCTTTGAAACCCGACATGAAAATCGCAGCCTTGAGGTTGTCGCCTCCCAAATCGCCAACTTGCTTCAAGCCGTCAACCAGGCCGCAAGCAAGAGCGACCACGTTTTTGTAGGCACCCCAAAGTTCCGCTCCCACAGGATCGCTGGCCGGATGCAGAATGAAACTCGGCGTGCTGAGGGTTTGGGCGAGACGTTGAGCGATGGCTTGGTCCTCGCTGGCCACGAGCGCCGTTGTCATGACACCTGATGCAGCCTCCGGAGCGATGGTTGGACCGGTCAGTACCGCCAGCGGGTTGGTTTTTCCTTCTTCTTTGAGACGGGTATGGATGGCTTCGGAAATCAATCGCTTCCCTGGTGCCAATCCTTTGGCTAAATCCAGCAAGACATGGCCGGGTTGGAGATGAGGAAGAACATCTTCCATCACGTCCAAAATGACGGATGATGGAACCGCAAGCACCACGATTTCAGAGCCTTCAATCGCTTCTTCGAGGTGCATGGTGACGTCCAATCCCTCAACAGGATAATTGGCCAAATACTTCTGGTTCACACTCTCCATCATGATGGATTCGTAGACCTCTTGTTCAATGGTCCATCCTTTGACCTTGTGCCCTTCAAGAAGCCACAATCGAGCGATGGCAGTCCCCCAATTTCCCAATCCCAACACTGCGATGTGCGCCATGTCAATCGTTGACTTCGCCCCTTCGTTGGTTTATACCATTTCGGGCAACATCTTGAACGAAAGTGAGGATTTGAGGGCGTTCGTGAACGGGCCACTCAGAACAAATCATCATCTTCTTCGTCAAAGTCGAAGACGTCGTCTTCGGCTTTTTCCTCTTTCTTCGTGGCCTTCTTTGCTGCTTTTTTGGCCTTGGCAGCGGGCTTTTCTTCCTTGGCCGCTTCTGCTTTCGGGGCTTCTTCCTTGGGAGCTGGTGCCGCAGGAGCAGGCGTTTTCGGAGCCGCAGCGGCACGAGCAGCGGCGATTTGCGTCTCTTTGGTGCGCAGTTCTTCCTCGCTCTTTCCTGTTTGCAGGGAGAGGGCTCGCCGTCGGTCTTCTCGGGCTTTGCGTTCAAGTTGCTTGTGGCGAGACTTCTCTATGTTCTGCATCATGTACATGGCGTCGTGTTCCAGAAGCGGTGAATCGGAGATGAGCGTGATGTCAAGCCAACCACCGTCCTCGACGATGAATTCAGCCAATGGCTCAAAGTTGAGGTCGGACTTTTTGATCTGCGTGTAATGCATAGCGTTGCCTGTTCGGTGCTCAATCCCGGAGAAGTGGCAGTAGAATTGTTTGGTTCCAATGCTTTCACGGACCATGTCGAACAGTTCACCGTAATCTTCGGAGGTTCGCATTTGACCGTGGCCCCTTGCATGGATGTGTGCGATGTTGAGGACGGGAACGGTGCCTTCGACGTGGTTGACCACTTCAAGCACCTCTTCGAGGCTGCCCCAGAGTTCTTGGCGACCCGAGGTTTCAACGCCAATTTTGGAGGGTGTTCCGTTTTTTATCCACGGAAACACGGGGAATTCATCCTCATCGTCGTGCCAGATTTCGTGAATGCGGTCAACGATTCCAGAATAGACGTTCGCAACCTGCTGGTTAGCGGCTTGGCCTCGTCCGATGTCGCCGTAATGTCCAGCGTGGAGGGTGATGTGGCGGGCGTTGATGGTACGGGCTGCCTGGAGGGTTGCTTCTATTTTCGCCAGTGAACGTCCTCGCTCAACCTTTCCACCGAGGAGTTCGGAATAGTATGGACCGTGAATGTTCATCTCAAAGTCCGTTTTGTTGGCCAGAACGCCAGCCTGCCAGTACTGCTCGAAGTGCTGAGGTGCCACCATTCGGACCGTTTGGACCTCCATGGTTTCCAGGCCGAGTGAAATGATGTCGTCCATTCCTTCAACGATGGTGCGTCCTTTGCAGGAGAGTGGAACACCTGCTGGCCCGAGTTTGACTGGCATCTCTTTCCCCCCCCGAAACCAAGCCAAGGGACATCACATGATAATGTCTTTCTGTTGGCTGTCCGCTAAATGAGCGGAGCCGGTTCCTTACAGGAGTGAGTGCATACGACTCTTCATGAAGGTGAGACCGGAGGGAGGCCTCATGGAGCCTCACGTTCGCCGCGCTGTCGAAGCGTTCCAAGCAGGTCAACCCGTGTGCCTCTTTGACTCTGAAAAGCGAGAGGGTGAAACCGACCTTCTCTTCCCCGCAGCGACGGCCCAACCAGCGACGATGCGCCAATTGAGGCAAGATTGCGGCGGTTTGCTCTTCCTCGCCATCGGGGATGAGGTAGGCGAATGCTTTGGCCTTCCGTTTCTCCAAGACCTTCACACGACGGCGGATGCGATGGAACGAAACCCCGTGCTCAACCACCTCATCACCGATGACCTCCGCTACGATGCCCGGTCGGCCTTTACCCTCTCCATCAACCACCGTGAAACTTACACTGGCATCACCGACCATGACCGTGCCTTAACCACCCGACGATTTGCTGAGTTGGCAACTGCTTGCTTGGCCAACGGCGAGATAGGGGCGCCCGCCATGAAGCGCTTGGGTGAGGAATTCAGAACCCCGGGACACATACCGGTCTGCCGAGAGGCAAAGGGTGGCCTGAGCGTACGCCAAGGCCACACGGAATTGGCGGTTGGTCTTGCCCGTCTCTCTGGAGCAACCCCCGTGGTGATTGGAGCTGAAATGCTGCAACCTGATGGCGATCATGCGCTATCGGTGGCCGATGCACGAGCATGGGCGCAGTCCAATGGTATTCCATTCCTTGAGGGGGCAGACGTGGTGGCCGCTTTGGGGCTTTGAGTTCCACCGTCATCCTCATGAAGCAACAGCCTAACCCATGCACGGTGGTCCCATGAAGCGCATTCTTGCTGTCGGCGTGTTTGATTTACTCCACGCTGGGCATCTGCATTACTTGGAACAAGCAAAATCACTCGGCGACCATTTGACGGTGGTCGTTGCGCACGACGACACCGTACGAAAGCGTAAACATGAGCCCGTGACCAACCAGGCTCTTCGTCAACGAATGGTTTCCGGTCTCAAACCCGTCGATGCTGTGGTTGTTGGCAATCCTCCAAACGTGCCTATTTTTGACATTCTTCCCGAGATCCAACCCGATGTCATCGCCCTCGGCTACGACCAAGAGCACGCTGAAGACAACATCCGTCACGCCCTTCAGGAGCGAGGCCACGGAAACATTGAGGTTGTGCGTGTCGAAGGTTTGAGCGACGACCTCGACGGAACGAGAAAAATCATCGCACGCATCTTGGAACGTGCAGAAAAGAAGGAGGCTTGAACATGTTCACTGGCATCGTTCAAGGAAAGGGAAGCATTCACTCTATAGAAAATGACGGCGCTGTTTGGACCTTCCAAATTGACGTGCCAGACACCTCTGGATTGCAGCGTGGAGCCAGCGTGGCCATCAACGGCGTGTGCCTAACCGCGACGGAAATAAGCGGTCAGCGCGTGGCTTTTGACGTCATTGAAGAGACGTTGAACCGTACCAACCTTTCCCATCTCAACGTAGGCGATGCTGTCAACGTTGAACGCTCGCTGAAAATGGGCGATGAGTTGGGAGGTCATTTGCTCTCAGGGCACATCATGGGATTAGGTGAAATCAAGACGTCCACAAAAGTTGGCGAAGGCCTCGACATAACCATCGCGGCCCCCGAAAACATGTTGAAATACATTCACGAAAAAGGATACATCGGACTCAATGGCGCTTCGTTAACCATTGGAGAGGTGCAAGAAAACGAGTTCAATATCCACTTGATTCCTGAAACGCTTCGGTTGACGACCTTTGGTACTGCTGAGAATGGAGGGCTCGTCAACATTGAAATTGATGCCATGACCCAAACCATTGTGGCGACCGTCGAACGAATGATGAAACAGGAGAACGGAGGTGGCGGTGCATGAGCAAGCGAATAGGTTTGGTCTGCGGCTCGTTTCACAAGCAAGAGGTTGAGCGGATGCTGGCCTACGCCACCGATGAAGCCAACAAGCAGGGAATGACCATCGGCGAGGTCGTCTGGGTTCCCGGTTCCATGGAAGTCCCGCTTGCCCTTGACCGATTGTTGAACAATCACGATGCAGCTGCCTGTTTGGGCATCATTGAGAAAGGTGAAACCCAACACGGTTTGGCGATGGGACAAGCGGTCATCAAGACCGTTCTTGACCTTCAGTTGAAGCATGACAAACCCGTGGGTTTGGGCATCATTGGACCGGGTGCAGAACCGCATCACATCGAGCCACGCTTGGAGCCCCATGCTCGTGCAGCCATCGTAGCGTGCCTCGTTTGAACCTGCCTCACTCAACCGCACGCCTTCGCTCACGAAGTGTACACATCAAGTTCGAAGATGGTGCCGCCCCACGTGAAGAGTAGCAACTCATCGTTCAATCCACGGCCAAAGCCCACGAGCAAGGTCTCAGCATCCAACAGCAATTTTCCTTCCCACTGGTCCTGGCCGTTTTGCTCGGTGATCCAAATGTCGCCGCTGCAGAAATCACCGTACATGTAGCCATCTTGCCATGGCTCTGGCCCCCAATCCATGTACAACCCTCCACTGATGGAGCAGCGCCCGTCTTGATGTTCGTACACCACCACAGGGTCAGTCATGCCCTCGGGCGGTGTGCTGGGTGGTTTTGTGCAATCGTTTGGGTCGGTGAATTCTCGGTTTCCTTCCCGCTCTGACCATCCAAAATTGGTGGATTGCAGCACAGGAACCATGCTGATTTCCTCAAAGCAATTCTGTCCCACATCGGCAATCCAAAGGCGCCCTTGGTCATCCACATCAAATTTCCACGGATTTCTTAGCCCCTCGTGAAGCGTATAGTCTTGGTCGGTTCCCGTGGTGTTGTGAACAGGGGCGATGGTCCCGTCAGCGTAGTGGAAGTGTTGGATGGTCCCGAGGGGTGAGCTGCTGTTTTGGCCATGACCCTGAGGGTCGTTTGAACCCCCTCCGTCTCCAACGCCCCAGAGGTAGGTATGGTTGCCAAGAGCGAGCAGATGCCCACCGTTGTGGTTCCGGTAGGGTTGTTCGATTTCGCGCAGTACCTGAATGGAATCGGGTGTGACCAAGCCATCTTTCACATCCCCAACGGCCAGGAATAAGTTGGTGACCTCCTTTGTCTCGCAGTTGGCTGTCCCAATGTAAGTGAAGAGAATTTGTGATGCATTCACAAAGTCCGAGGCGAACGCAAACCCAAGCAGACCAGCTTCGGTGTGACAGTTTGAAATCAGCGAACTGATGTTCGCAACCAGCCGCCTTTCTTCGCCATCCCAAGCAAAAATCCGACCGTCAAGGTCCGAGATCCAAATTTCATCATCCGTTGGGTGGTGCAGTGAGTTTGTTGGGGTCGTGAAACCGGAAAGGTATTCTTTGCACGTGATGTTGATGTCCACCGGGGAACATTCGGGTTGATTTCGCGTACCCCATTCAAACCCGGCCGGCTCCTCTTCTTCCCCTCCAAGGCACCCACTGAGTGGGGCGAGGACGAACAGGGCGGTGAGGAACAACGTCGTAATGCGAGGTCTTCCCATGCCGCATTACTCCACGATCGGAGCCTCGGAGGTCGCTTCTTCAGGCGTATCAGGTGCACTCGATGTCGATGGTTTGACTCGGGTGAAGTAGAACACTGCTCCTCCTGCAACGATAAGCACCGATGGCACGATGAGGCCCCATGGGGTGTCGCTGCTCGAGGATGAACTGGTCTTGGAGATCTTATCGTTGAAGTAGGCGGTGATACCGGGCACGTCTCCGATAGCATCGCCGTAGGAGCCAAGGTGAGATTCCGTGTCGACGATGGTCATGCCGGGTGTGCTGAGGACATCGTCGAGGATTTTCAGGTCAGCATCGTTGCTGCTCATGGTGGTAAACGCGTCTTGCAAGGCTTGCACCTCGGCGGGTGTAAAGACATCAGGGTTGTACATGACCGGATGGCTTGGAGCCTTACCAAAGGGCGTGTTGACCTCTCCATTTTCCTTGTACCCGCCGATGGGGTAGAAGTCCTCAGTGGAGGCGAAGTCGCCCTCAAAGCACCAAGACTGTGGGTCATCGCCACAATAATCGGGAACAGTGGGGTCCTTGGCGAACGAGATGTAGTCGGTAGCGTCACCGAGGGTGTGCTCAGCGAGGCAGCGCAGTGAGCCGATGTAGCGGTAGTAGGGTGTGCCGCTGTCGGGGATGCTGGAGTCCTCTGAGAAGTGGCTGGTCACCGTGTTGTGGAGTGAATCGATTTCGTTCACATCGCCGACGACGTCCATGTAGCTGTTGTTAATGAGGTAGCCCATCGGCAACAACATACCTGAACTTCCGAGTGCCGATGTGTGGCAGGATATTTTGCCTTCCATGAGCGTAAGGGCCTGGTCAATGTCTCCGTTCATGCTGGCTTGAGCCATGTCGGAGTCCTTGTGGACCCACGCAACGGCGTGATAGTAGGCACGGCCGTCGGCTTTCTGTTCAGCAGCGGCGACCTGGAGGCCGTACTCGTTCCAACTCAACCAAGCGGCCCCTCCATCGAGGAAA
>CEQW01001026.1_pt1 | contig 20516 bp, 29 predicted proteins | sample 530891 | NCBI WGS metagenome assembly CEQW01 (sample SAMEA2621066, study PRJEB7988) | marine metagenome | biome: marine biome (ENVO:00000447); feature: surface water layer (ENVO:00002042); material: "saline water (ENVO:00002010), including plankton (ENVO:xxxxxxxx)" | depth 5 m
CTACATTTTAATCGAGGTCATTGGAAACGAGCCGAAAAACATCACCCTAAATCTAGACAGCGACCTAATGCTTATAAGCCAGAACACAGAACAGGTTGGTGGACATGGATAGATGGTTACTGGGCAGGCCACCCCGCTTTTGGTTTCAAAAAACAATATTGGACGCCTACAAAAAAAGTTAGTTAATTACAATTTTACCCCTTTACCTTTACATAATTACCGCATATGATTGACGTATAAGCAAGAAAGAGGATTTTAAAATGATTTACCAAGTAACCACAAACATCGAAATAGAAGTTCGAGGCCAAGAGTTTGTTATAGATATTTTCGCAGATGTAGATGGCGACTATGTTCCAGATAACATCGACCTACAATGGCAAAATACAGAAACTCTTCGTCACAGAGATTTACCAAAGCGTTTTAAGGCTCATGTCGAAAAACATTTTGACGATGAAATTAACCAAGCAATTTGTTCAGCACCTTTAGAATACAGCGATAGTTTATACGATGCTTGGAAGGAAAGTTTCTAATGCTAGATTGGGAAGATAAAATAATTTTTGTGGCTATGATTATAATGATGGTTATAGCCGCCCTAAATATAGACAGCTTTATGGTGATGCAATGAGTAAAAAGATAAAAGTAGAACTAACCGAAAAGCAATATTATGCAGTTGCAATGACACTTGAAAGCCATTGCTTTGATATTGCTGAAGACACAACTGTAGCGACACAACGAATAGTTATCTCGAATGCACTACAAGCAATGGATAAAGGATATGAACAATGGAAGAAATAAACAACCCTTATGAAAACCCGTATGATGAAGATGAAAATTATAACGAAGATTGCGACTGTTATGGTTGCGCTACTATGCGACACGCTTGTCAGTATGAAAAAAAAAGAGAAATAACACCACACAAAATAAATTTAAAAACTTATTTCAGGCATAAGGATTATAACAATGGAGATAAAACCAGAGGATAGAGATACTCGGGACAGTATAAAAAGAGAAATAGATAGGCTAGAACCTCTAGCCTTACTACCCAACGCACCGCCATCGGTTAAACAAAACTATAGAGATGCAAAAGAAGCAATGGCAATATTAATTAAAAAACTTAGAGAGGAAGGAGTGAAAATATGAAACCTTGGGAGGAGTTAAGAAAAAAGCAATCTAATGAAGTGAAAGAACTATTAGAAATGTTTAGTCATCTTACAATAGTTGAGGCCTCTAGAGCAATGGGGATAGATAGTCATCAACTAAGAACACACGCATTTAGATTTGGTGTTGAATTTGCTAAACAGTATGGTGGTAAAACTTCTATAGAAACCGACAAAAAGAAAATTAAAAACCATCGAATAAGTTTACCGAAGGTTCCTTGGGATATTCGTGGGGAGGAGATTAAACGACACTAATGGACACCAACTGATTTAATGGCATTTGCCTCCCCTTACTTTTTATAAAAAAAACGAGCAAAAAACACAATGGAATTTTATACTCTTTTAACAATCTTTTATCCTATCGCAGAACATGAATTACAATTTAGTGTTTGGTTTTTATCCGAAAACGATTGTTGGAATATCTTAACAAATAAAAATACTATTTACGATAAGTTAAATGCAACTTCTGGACATTGCAATGTAAGTGAGGTTGCATCGAAAATTGTAAAACCGCGTATAAGACCTTGGTAATTATCTTAGTTCGAAGTGTGGACCATCTATAAACGGCCTACGTCCTTGCGACCTTCGAAGGTCTATATATTCATTCATAGCATCTTCCATAGTGCCTTCGTAATCACCAATGTCGTCTATATGCCATGCCGCGCCCCATCTAAGCCTACAGCCTACTTCTTTAGCCGCACTAGCCATTGCATCAGCTATGTCGTCATAAACATTAATTTCCCAAACAACTTCTGAGCCATCGTAGGCCACTAAATCAACAGCGTGTGAAAAACCGCTATCTTGCATTAAGTGTTTTGATTTCATTGTTTGGCTTCTGCCCATATCAAAAAGCCGTTGCTGTTCTTCGACACTTCGAACACCATACGTGACGCCAAAATCTACTTTTGTTCGTTCTATAGCCTTTTGTACTGTAGAAACCATATCAGGGTGAACACCCTCTAGCTTGCCTAAAGACCTACTTGATAATTTAAAAGCCATTACTTTCTCCCAAAAAATTTAGTTGCCGACCTTACGCCAAAACTTGCCGCAACGATTACGCCTAACGTGTATTGATACCAATCAGGCATTGTTTCTAATGCCGCGAAACCATCCGCAACAACTTGCCGTCCAGTATCTCCTAAAAATACTAGCACAAGTGGAATACTGAACAAAATAGTCAACCACTCATCTTTCCATGAGTTTTGAGAGCCTTGCGCCATTATACGCTCCCAATCAGCAATCGAGGTTTCTTTAGAAAGCATTATCTTTGCTTTAGCCTCAGCTTCTGTTAATTTTAATTTAGCTTCTGCAGCTTTTACGTCTGCTTTACCTTGCAACCAACCGCCTGCAATATTAGCAATTGGTCCAATAAGTTGACCAATCATGAGTTTTTATCCTTTATACTATTAAAGCCAAAATACCCAACAACAACGCCACTAGCGGCCACAACATAAACGCTTGCAATATCTGTTATAAGACTTGCCGCCATTTCGAACCCAAGAACAGATGCTAATAAAATAATAAAAGGGTACAATAACATTCCCGCGCAACACGCTTTTACTAGCAATCGCTCTGTATTTCTTTTTTCGTCTGCGTCAGCTATTTTAAGTCTGCGGTCCTCTATTTCGAGTTGTTGAAACTCTTTTTTACTAAGATTTCCGTTTTTATCTTTATCTAGCTTGTCGAACTCTGTCATTTGCGTACTCCTGACATATGCGCCTATTATATCCTAAAATTATTAATCGTCCACGTTTATCGTATGCCGCCCATTTTTTGCCATGTTCTATTACTATTGGGTCGTAATCTCCAAGCACGAAACTTTCATGGAGTTGTGGGTTACTAGAATTTTTGCTTTCTCGGCTTGGCTTAGACATTCTTCTTTATCCGAAAATGTGGCTATCTGATAAAATTTTAAATTATCAGTATTTATAAAATGTAAAAAAACCAAAACATAAATCATGGCAAGTAATCCCAAATGTTTAACCACTTCATATGGTGCAGATAGGCCGTAGAGCCAACAAAAGCCGCTGTGAGAAGCAAAACAATAGATGCGGCAGTAAGTGCTAGGTCAGCACGTTCCTGTGCCTCACGCCTCGCCCTAGCCTCTGCCTCGCGTTTTTCTGCTAAAACTTCTCTGCGCATTTTCAATAAAGTGTTCCAATGAGACGGTCCTAGGCTTTCGCAAATAAATTTTTTCAATTCCTCTTCTGCTTCAGCCGCTTGCCTTAACTTCTGAAACCTCTCCATAGCTATGGCATTTACACTTTTACTTGAAACACCTTTTTTTTGTAATTGCTTTTTTGCATTATCAGTTGCGTCAAAGAATTGACCAATTTGTTTACTTAACCCTGCAACAGATTTCCCTGCCGCAAGACCTGTTTTTATGCCTGCGAGAATTGTTATAGGGTCCATTTTATCTACCGTCGGATAATGAAGGCCGTCTGGCTAAATATTCTAAAGTGTTTTCTAATGTCTTCACTCTAGCTTGCAATTTCACGATTTGATTAAATTGGAGTAAGAAGCCTTCCTGAGTTTCGTACACATCATCAAATTCTGACATTACGTCCTCTAAAGTTTCCTCACCTTCTTCTTCCAATTCTACAATGTAATCAATAATGTCTTCAATTTGATTAGTATTATGTTCTACATCACGAATTAAATTTGTGCGGTCAGTTGCGTTATTTTCTATTGTAAGAGTTTCGACTTGCTCTGTAAGGCTTTCTATAATCGAAGCTTGCGAAGAAGCATACCAAATACCCCCTCCGACTGTAGAAACAATCGCCACCACCGCACTAGCGGCAACAGCAATATTTACCTTGGGTAAATCCATCTAATACCCATTAGCCACCAATTTACTAAACTCTCCTGACATTAATTTCTTTTTAATGTACTCGTTTAGCTCTGGACTGCCTAATTTAGCGCCGCACTCTTTCATCCACATTTCTATAACAACAAAAGGTATAGACCCTGCAAGGCGCATATCTGACTTGCGGTTGTGGCCATCTATGTTGCGTTCTTTATTAAAATCTAAAATGCGCTGAATATCTTGACTGCGGTTAATTACAATCTTTCCGTCTTCATCAAAATATTTTGTTTGTACACTCATTTTTTGGCTTTCTTTTTCTTAGGTGCTTTGCCACCTTCCCATGCTTCATTAACGTCAGGGGTCGAGGGGTCATCGGCTTTAAGTTTACCAGTTGCCGTTCTTGCTCGTTTTGGCTTAGATGCGCCAATTTCTAATGCAAACCCTGCTTGTAATAAAATTGCGCCTTCTTCTGCATCAACTTCTATTTCTTCGCCCTGATTAGTAGCAACACCGTTTACAAAAGGTCGCCTGTCAGTTGTTATTTTAACTTTCATAATGTCCTCCGTAGTGATGGGGCATTTCTGCCCCACCTAATTTTATGATGCGTTAATGTCCGCAACGATACCGTGTGCCTTCTGCGAAGTAACTTGTAAGCCATACTCACAAGAAATTAATCTGCGCTCAGACAAACCAGTTTTTGCAAGAGGTTCTTGCTTCGCTGTTTGTAGATAAGCAACCTCTGCATATGATGGGTCAAGAACAAATACATCTGGTGTATAATCTACACTTGACACTGTTCGAACTCGCATATGTCTGTTCGGAACGATTTGCACCTCTCCAAAATCAGAAACATAGACATCAATCGCTGCATTTAGCTTGCTGTCTTCTGCTTCTTTGAAACGTGTTGCGTTACCAGTGAAAGTTGAGATTTTTTGCTTCTGCGCTGAACCACACATAACAATTTTTGGTGTAGCACCCGCATTCCAACAATCAGCAATAACCCCTTTAAGGAGAGCCTCGGTTATAGGACGTAGTGTCCCGTCTGTTGCTGCCGCATCTACAGAACCCGCTTCGCCTGTGCCTGAGGTTGTGCCGTTAGCACCAGAAGTACCTCTAGAAACGTTTGAGGTAAGGTAAGCAGGCAAGCCCGCAGTCTGTCTAGCAGTACCAGATGCACCTGCATTTGAAGCCACGTTATCTAGAAGCATTGCTTCCATGTCCCGTTTTAACTCCGAAAGCTTATATGCAACTTGTTTTGCAACAGTTTGCGCATTTGCAACACCGTTAACAGCTTGGTTAGTTGAAGATACTTCTACAACTTTTGCTGAAATTTGTGTGTAGCCACCTTTGCGGACAGCGTTGGTTGGTGATGTGTTAGATAGACCAACATCACCCTCTATCTGTCTGTTTGCGCCAGTTGCCGCTAAGTCAACCTCACTCCATTCAAAGTAAGTATTGTCAACGTTGCGTGTGCCAATAGTAGACATAAAAAGTGTCTCTGTTGGCGTGATAGAGGCCATCGCTTCCGATAGGTCCTCTCTTATTGTCGAAACATCATATGTTTCGTTGGTGTTTGCCGTGACGGCCATGATATAGTCCTTTCTTTAAGACAAGAGATAATTAGTCACATCATCGAGTGACCCAGATTTTTGCATTTTAGACCTTGCTTCTTTTTGTTTCATAACCTTTGTAGTGCTTGCTGTCTTTTTCGCACCTGCTTTAACCACTGGCCTTGCGCCCTTAGTTTTTTCAACAACTTTTGATTTAGATGTTTGCAGTTTACGATAGGCAACGGCATCGCGCATAATTTTAAATTCCCAAGTATGTTTCAAACTACCTAATATATGCGGAGGTACTTGATAGTAATCAACTGCCACTGTTTGTATGTCCTCTAAAAGTTTTTTACCTTTTTCGGGGTCAGCTAACTCTGGCATTTCCTTTCGCAATATTTCGGCTTGTTCTGCCGCATACTTTTGGTCCTCTTGAATACGCATTTGTTCGTCAGCTTTAAGTTGTTCTCCAGCTTGCGCTTTAAACTCCTCATACTTAGAAACGTCTTGCCGATATTCCTCCATTGCCTCTAAATAGCCAAAAGGGTCACTCTGTTGAAGTTCCTTAGAAGGCATTATAGGTTTTTGGGGAACGTCACCTTTTTCGATAGTTTGCAAAAAGTCACTTAACTTTGCACGGTCTTCCTGCATTGTTTGGGTAAGTTGCTCTAGTTCTTTTTTAACTTTAGCGTTTTCTTCCATACCCTTTTGGATGTAGTCTTGTCCTGCACGGCTTCGCTTTAGCTCCCCAATGGTTGCCTTCTTAATTTCGCCATCGCTTTTATACTCAAGCTCCATATCATCAGAAAGTTCAAAGGGAACGGCTTCGTCGTCTTCTAGCCCATCCTCATCCACGATTTGTTGTGTTTCATCGCTATCGTGGTCAGCGACATCTTCACTTTCGGCTACTTCTACGGTTTCTTCAGTCTCAGTGTCCTGAGGTTCCTTCATAACTGCTTCAGCAACTTCGTTTAGATTTTCTTCTAATGGTTGTGGCGGCTCTGATATTAAATTTGCTATATCGTTAATGCTTCCACTGTTAGGTTCAGTGCTCATGAGCGTCCCTTGCCTTTCGTTCTATGAGTTTTTCAGCATCTACATCTGCCCTTAATAAAAACTCAATTTCATTTAACGCCCGATAAATGGCGTGAGCATCCTCACGTTTTTCCACCTCTGACGCGCTCGTATTCGCGATTAACCGTAATTGGTCATCACGCAAATCCTTCATAATGCCTTGAAATTCATCGCTATTTAATAAATTTCTGGCTCTAATAGCTCGTTTCTTGTAATCCATCCATCATTTCTTTATTATGTGGTCTTTCTTTATCTTGTGCGGCTTTTATTGCTGTAGTGTCAACTGCTGTTTCATATTTTCCTAATATCTCAGCTACCTTGACTGCTAAATCTTGCACCATCTCATCACGCTGTAAATCATCTTTCATAGCTAATTCATGCATTCTAAATTTATTGTCGCTTGCCGCTTTTTGCGCATCTAGTTGAAGTTTTGCCATATCTACTTGCGCCCTTGTCTGTGCTTTCATTTGCTCGGTTGCCATAAATGCTTGGTTAGGGTCAGATTGTCCTTGAGCCATCATAGCGGCTTGCTCTTGCGCTTGCTGTTGTTTTGACGCTATTAATTCTTGTTCTTTTTCCATAGTTACTGGCAGATAATACCTATCAGTGTTTCGAAGGCCTACACTGGTAAGCAAATCAGCTAAAGTATTTCTTACGTTAGTCATAGTAACTAAGCCATTTTGCGGTCCATATTGTTGCCATACTTGCATTTGCATTTGTAACGTTTCTCTAAGTACGGCAGATTTTTCTGCTTCACGACCCGTACCAATACCTACGTTAACCATCATATCAGCGTCTGCATCCCAACTGCGTGGGTCTACTTTAACAAACTCATTATTTAATCTAATTATTTCTTCTTTATCCGTATTGTTTATAATAGTTGTAGCTATAAGCTTAAACAGTTGTCGCATACCGCCTTCAGCTAAATTTCTAGATACAACTTCTGCTTGCCCTGCCGCACCCTGCATTGTTGCCGCTATTGCTGTAGCACTAGCTGACTGTAAAACGTCAGCATTTAAACCCTGCGAGGCTCTGCTTACGCCTGTTTTGTTTTCTACTAATGTGTCAAAATACTGCAAAGCAGGTAAAGTAGAACCTGCCGTAAACGGGACAACTTGTTCTCTAATTGCACCTTGTTGCTTTACTCGAACAATACGTCCTATTTCATTATTTAACAAATCATCGACAGAAACTTGTCCGTCAACTATTTCTAAACCCGGATTGTTTGTTAATGCAACATTATCTAAAACGCCTCTAAGCATAGAAGTGGCGGCATCTTGGTCGTCCATTACAAGGTCAACTAGACTGCTACCAAAAAAGGCATGAGGTTCTGGGTCTACTTCAAAAATTGCAAAAGGTACTTGGTCAGCTAATTCGCACGATAAAACTTTATAACTCGAACCGCCTAGTATGAAACGATACATAAGAGGCTCACCTGTCCCCTCTTTGTCTATTTTCATATATGCCTCAGTGACTACGACCTTTTTGCTAGTCGGGTCAGTGCTTTCGTCATCGTCCTCATCGACAGCATAATTTCTACGTTCAAATTCACTTTCTGCTTCAAAGGTTGCCATGTTGCCTTGCAAATTATGCACTTCTTCGTGGTCAAAACCCATTTGAAGCAAATCGCCTATAGTCATATCTGTTCTGTGACCAATTACAAAAAAATCATCTATGCTTCGTGCATTTCTATCAACAAAAAATTCTTCTGGTGGTATTGACGTTATAGTTATGTCACCGCGAGTTTTTTGACGGCTTATTTTAACATCGTGAAATGTAATCTCATTTTCAATGCCACCATCTTCAATAGTAGCTTCTTTGGTCTCTGTATGTTCTATTACAGTAACCTCGTTAGGTTCTACTAAATAATTAAATTCTTCTTCAGTTAAATTTCTAAACTCATGAATTTCACTTGTTTTTATGTCTTCATACATTACTTTTGCGATACCGCATTTCTTAACCATCGCATCCTGAAAAACATCATTTAACAATCTATAGCCGTTATTTTGCATAAATTTGAAATTTGCAAATTTTGTCATTTGTTCGCACATTTCAACATCTTCTGGCATTCGTGGTACAAATTCGACTACATTTTCAGTGCTTAGAAAAACACGCTGTATTGATGGTTTTAAACTTTTAACAACTTCACGACATTTTGTTGCAACAACCCTAGACCGACCATCTTCGTAGCCTATATCAACCTCGCCATCGTAATAGCGTTGTGATTTTAGTCTAGGCTCTGTTATCTCTGCCTCTATGAAATCAACAGCATCTTCCACGGCTTTTTGTATTATGCCTTGTACTGTATCATCGTCCATTGGTTCTATTTTCATCTTAGTAACACACCTGTCTGACTTTGGATTTCGGTTGCAACAGGTTCGTCGCCTGCCGCGATTGCGCCTCTTGTTGCTGCTTGCGAACCTCCCGCTGCCGCTTCAAGCATTTTAAATGCCCTTGGGTTTTTCTTAAATACTTCCTCGGCTAAACCATTAGCAATTATATCTTTAAATAATTGCACTTTCTTTTCCATATTTAATTCTCTAACGTATCTAACCCCAGTAGCAACTGTTCCTTCTATAATTGCACCCATTGCCGCCCCAAGGTAAGGGTTATCAGCAACTGCGGCACCTATCGCCGCACTAGCGACGCCTGTTATACCCATTTGGTTTATATTGCTTCTGCCGCCTGTTAGAGACAAACCACCCATAGACAAATTACCTATTAAATTCCCAATAGGGCTACCTTCACGAATTTGCGTTAATAACTTTAACTCATCTTTATTAAATTGTCTGCGCCGTTTTCTATTACGAAGAATTTTGCTAATTTGATTTCTAAGACCACTTTCAAGACCTCCCGCATAAGTTCGAGCGTCCCGCAAAAGATTTTCTATCACTTCAGTTTTGCGCATACGTGACCAAGTTTCTCTAGCCTCGTTTAGTGCTTTCGTTGCTTTTGCAACGTCACCGCCGTAAATATCTCCTTTAGATAACTTGCTAACGAAATCATCTAAACTTGATTTAATAATCATAGCAATTCTTTGCTCATTTGCGTTGCCAAAATCAGATGCACCTGCTTCCGTAAGTTGTCTTAAATAATCAATATCATCTAAAGAAAAACCAGTATTATCTTTTATTATTCTTTTTAATTCGTTATTCATTTCTTTTATAGTTGCGGCACCTTTAGGCGTTAAAATTTTACTTACAGGTCTGCCGCCAGATACTTTAGAAATAACGTCATCTAACATAGCTTGAAATGCTTCGGGCTTTATTGAAACACCTTGTTGAAAAGCATCGGAATATGCTTGGGAAGCTTGTTGTTTTAAGGTTTCTAATGCTTCTGCACCTTGCGCCGCCGCTTTAGCCGCTCGTTTAGTTAAAATAGATTTAACTTGCTCGTTTATTGTTTTTCCTGCAACAGAAAAAGCACCGCCTAAGGCCATACCCATTAAAACGCCAAACGGTGCCTGCAATATTCTTTCGTTAAAAGAACCATCGCTATTAAGAAAAGCGGCCGCGCCACCCATTGCGCCAGATGTTGCTAACATACCGCCAACAGTTTTTGTGGCACCAAACGGTAAAACTAAACTGCCACCAATCTCAGATACGAGCGCAGTTTTTGGGTAATCATCTCTAAAATCTTCAACCCTTTGTTTTTCTTTTGCCTGTTCTTCCCTATAAATGTCTGTAAATGGTCTTTCATCGCCTTTAAATTTTTTAACTGCCGCAACGCCACCGCCAACAATTTCGTCACCACCACCAAAGGTTAAACCTTGGAAAGCCGACCTAGCCGTACCTTGGGCAAGACCGCCATAAGATGGCTCGCCTTCGCTATTAAAACTTATGTTTTTTCCTTTACTGCCTGCGTATTTTAAAAATTCCATTTTTTGTTCGCTTGTAAGGCCGATAGCATTAGCAAACTTCATTAAGGGTACGTTTTCAAATTGCGGTTTATTATATAACCCATAAATTAATTTACCATCTGGTACATTATCATAAGCAGGGTTTTGGGTTCTAAAATCTTGAAAACTTATTGCGGCCATTTTTTACCTACTAATCAAAGTTTAAATTCAATGGGTTATCGGGGTTTACAGTATTTTGATTTGTATCTCCCCCTGCGGCAGATTTAGGTGCGGTTATATTTAAATAATCCGTATAATAAGAATTTACGGTTGTATTTGGTAAAGATAGATATGCCGCAGTGTCTTGTAGTGCCTTTGCCGCTTTTGATTTAGCATCTATTCTATCTGTTAACCATGTTCTTAATTCGTCTGGTGATAATTTATCGCTAGGTAAACCTAAATCCATTGCAAGGTTCAATTCGCTTTCTGACAGCGCACCAAACGTAACACTACCTATTACATCTAAACCAAGTTGACCCTTGACTGTTTCAAGGAGTGCTGTTTGTGCGCTTGTTGTTGGTAAAAGTTTAGCAACTCTACCAGTGCTTGCGCCTTGGTCTAATAAAACTAATGCTTGCTTATAAAGGTTTATTGTAGAATTAATATTTGTTTCTTTATTTCTAGCTTCATCTATCCATTCAATCTTTTTAGCCCCGAAGGTTTCAGCTTCTTTTAGTCGTTGGGCAAAAGTAAGTTTACCTTCAGCCGTACCTTCTGCTTTACCTAAATTTCTCTTTCTATCATATTCAATTTGACCTGTTTTAGCGGCTTCTATGTATTTTTCAGCTTCTGCTTTGTCCGTTATTCTTTCACCAAAAGGTGTTTCAATATAAGTAGTTCCATCCATAAGAGTAACTATAGAACCTGCATAGTTTGGTAACTCTATTTGGTTTCTAACGTTTGTTGCTCCACCTGTTTTACCTGTTGCTTTAAAAAAATCTTCTAATGTTTTCCGTGCGTCTGCCCCTGCCAGAATAGCTTCTGCATACGGACGACCGCCTTCTTGCCCTATTAAATATCTTACTGTTGTATTTCTTTTTTCTAATGCTTCGTTTTTTGATATTCTTTTATCGGCTAAACCCGCTAACCTTTGACCTATACCTGTTCGGCTCATAGTTCCTAAAGTTCTAATAACTTCAGGGTTTTGCAAATACCCCATTATGCCACCGACCTGTGGTCTTTGCCTATTAGATATTTGGTTTTTAAACATTGAAAATACATTCATTGGTTGTTGTTGCATTTCATTTTGTCCTTTTACTTTTGGTCCTTTATAGCCGACCCATGCGTCTGTGCCTTGTGTTTTTAAAATCCATTTGGCTATTTTATCTTGCGTTTCTTTCGTAAATTTCGTGTCACCGTCTAATCCTAAATCTTCTTTAGCATCTCTTAGTGTTCGACCTACTATTTGATATGCGCCCATTGGCGTCGAAACTTCTCCGTCATTTTGTAATGCAACAAAATTTGCGTATGAGCCTTCTGGGTCGGAAAACTCTAGAGCTTCATCTAAAGTCATATCCGTAAGTTTTACATCACTAAATAATCCCTTCGGTCTATTAGAAAACCCGAACAAAGCATTATAATCACCACCGCTTTCTCCTGCAAATATGCCTTGTTGTACGTCTTGCCATCTTATCATAAATTTAAAAACTCAACGCAGAAAATGGGTCAAACCCGCCAAAACCTAAACTTCCAACACCTGCTAAAATATCAAACAAACCGGGCGTTTCGCCCTGCGTTACATTCATTCTTGGTTGGCCACCAAAGATACTAGAATAATAACCTAGATTTTCTCTAGGAAACCCTAAATTTGATAGTGTTTGCGCTCGTGCGGCATCTAATAACTGTTGTTGTTGCCTCATAGCTAAATCACTAGCACGTTGTTGCTGTTGTATGCCCATTTGCCCCTGACCAAACATTTGTTGACCCATACTTTGCAAATTTTGTGCGCCTTGCTGTCTGTAGCCTATATCACGCTGTGCTAAATTTTGGGCGTTATTAAAACCTTGCAATCTTTGTTGTGCGGCTATGTTTGCGGCATTTCTATCGTATTCTGCATTTGTCATCGCATCTACTAATGCTGACCTAGAACCACCAAAAGCGTTTGCGCTTTCTGCTTGAGCATTTCGATTATTAATAGCCATTTGCCTAGCACGTTCATTATCTGCTTGCGCTCGGTTAATAACGTCATCAACATACGGGTTCATAAATTGTTGATAAGCATTAGGGTCTAAACCTTGCGTTGCCATATTATTATAAACATTACCCGCTGTTTGTTGTGCGTTTTGTGCCTGTTGAAATATATTGTCACCAATCATAGCTTTTCCTTTTACAGTCCAGAAATTCCGAAACGGCTATCTAATTCTGCACCGCCGCGTTTTTCTGTTTTTGTTAAACCCGCTGTTTTTTGTTTTGCTCTTTCTTGTGCTTTTGCAACCATGTCATCATGAAAGCTACTTTGCTTGCTATCATTCCCACCTGTCATTTTTTTAACTAAATTACCAATTATAGAAACATCTGCTAGGTCGTTTATTGCTGTTGTAGCCATATCTTTAACGTCACTTCCCATTGCGCCCATATGTTCGCCAAATGTCATGTCGAAGGGGTTTTTATCCTTAATAATTAACCCAAGCTCACTAGCTTTAGCAGGCGATATAGAGTGCGCTCCGTAACCAATAGCATAAACACCACCATCGGGGGCTTGGCCATAATTTATAATAGTATCGCCTTCATCTTGCGCCCTTTTAGCATAATTTTTCTTTTGCCGTTCCATATGTTCAGCCATACCCATTCTATTGTTTGGGTCTAGGTACGACGCTATATCATTGCCTTTAAGCCCACCTGAACTACCGCTACCGACAACGCCTGCAACATCAGTAAATGAAGGCACGTTACCAGTTAATTCGTTATAAAGTGATGGGTTTCTATTAGCAAAATCTTCTTGCATTTGTCTTGCTAATGCTTCGCTACTATAAACATCCATACCGCCTACATTGGCCATATTATCGCCCATGTTTGGGGGGGTAACGGTATCCATGCCTAACGAAGCCAATAAATTATTAGTACCGCTGTAAGCCGCTTCTGGTACTTGTGCAAAATATTTAGGGACATCTATTGGCCCCTGTTGGTAAATTCTATCTAACTCATCTAAGATAAAATTTCTGGCGGCTAAAGACCTGTCGTCCATTACAGTTTGCTGAGGCTTTCCTAATAAAAAATCAAAAATACCCATCACTTTGCTCCATATTATTTTCTATATAACACATTTTTAATTACATTACACCCTAATAACTCGATAACGCTACCCGCTTCCAAATTGCTGTTGAGCCATCATATGCCGCAGTGCAGATATAAATATAATTAGTGTCCCAACTTATCATTCCAACATTGTCGCCAGATGCACCCACACTATTTGCGGGGGTGGCTTGCTGCATTGCGATTTGTCTAAAACTGTTTTGTGCCGAAACTACAGGGTAGTTTTTTTCGTCGTCCCATAAAAAAATACCATTCTCGCTAGGGTTATCACCTGACGTTTTAAAAAACAATTTGCCCAAGTTTCTAGCCAAAAAACCATTTAACGACCTACCCCATTGTCTAACATCTTGACCTAATACTGGGGGTGTAACTGGCATTTATCTCGTGCCTCCTGATTTAACATCTAATCGCATAACACCAACCCGCCAGTCAACATTTCTATCACCGTCAACTCTCATTTTTATTTGTCGTCCAGAAAATCTTACTGCCGTAGGGTTTGCAGGGTTAAACGGCCCATAAGTTCGCTCTGTATCGTTTGGTAACAATTTAGCTTTAAATGTTAAATCCACATCGCCTTGGGTTTTTTCGTCAGGTATAACACTTGTAACTTTTAATATTTCATCTCCATTGCCAACAACAATAGCACCAGTTTCACAAAATATAGGGTCTGTATCATAATTAAAACCTACTTCGTGGTTGTATATATTTGCTTTTGTTGTGTGTTCTGCCATCATAGGATAACGAAAAACCCCACGACCAACCCCTGAACTTCTAGCTAAATTACCTATAAGCCAGTGATTATCAACAAAATCATAGGCAACATATCTATCTGGTTCTGTTGCATTTGATGAACAATAAAACCACCAAACCTCGCTATTTGCACCGTTAACCATGCCCCAAATTTTAGATTGTTGAGTTGAATTAAAATCTGCAAAAACATAGTCGTGGACATCACAATTTAATGTTTGCACACTGTTGCCATCAAAATAATGGAAATTTTCTTGTCCAAACCAAAATGCGCCAATGTCAGTTGTTACTGCTGCTAATCTTGCAACAGCTCCGCATTCAGTTGCTACCCTTTGAAAGCCATAGACGTAGGGTGGACCCTGATATTGCGCTATATGCGCATCTGTGTCGGTTATTATTAAAGTTCCACCTCTAGTTCTAACGCCGCACATAATTTGACCCGCTGTCGCTAACTCTTGGTCTCCTGCTTCGTTGGTTACTGCGGGAGTCCAAACAGTATTATTTTCTTTATCGCACCAAGCAACTTTTCTAGAATTACCGCCCGCGCCTAAAGCAAATATAAACCGTTCTTCAGTTACAACGATTGCTTTATTATTTAGAGGCGCATTTGTTATTGGTTCTACTACTGTTTTCTTTTTTAAACTTATAGTATCTATATTAAAATCTGGTGTATTATACGCTTGAGGTATAATTTCTATTTTTACAGTTGTATCATCTGCACCAAATCTAAATATATTTGCACCAACTGCTAAAGTTTCATGGACTGATACCGTCGATGTTGTTGTGCCAGTAACTTTTATTTTAACATCTGGAACTGTTGCTGCATTACTATCTGTATTGGGGTCTACTAGTGTAACTGTTACATCGTAGCTATCTTGTATGTCAGGCAAAGTTACCAGACTGCTTGCATCTTGGTCTAAATTACCAAAATTTTGCCTCTGCAATTGATGAGTAGTGCCAATTTGCTGAACAAAAATATGGCTTGAACCTATATCCAAATCGAAAGAATGCCCTGTCCCTAAAGTACCAGAAGGGGCAGTGAGGTTTATTGCAGTACCGCCTGAAGTTGCAGCTAATTTTAAAGTGTTAGTTGAAGCACTAACGACAAAATAATTAGTTCCTGTTGTCAAGCCACCTATATTTGCACCGCCATTATTGCTATATTTAACTTCATCACCGTTTGAAAAACCATGACTAGAAATTGTTATTGTTTCTGTAGAATAATCTATCGGTCCCGCAGCTGCCGCAGCTGTAACAGTAGTTATAGTATTTCCCATTCCCCCGCCATGAATACTACACGCATATGCTAATCCAGTTGCAGGGGCATTTGCATCTACAGCAAAAGTAACGCTTGCTCCCGCTTGTCCCGCTGTTCCTGTTGTTGTGACGCCTGTTAAATAAAATGCTCCATTATTGGTAAAAACTAAAGGATGATTAGCATTCGTTGCATCGCTCATATCAAAAGTATAGGTTGTTCCCCTAATAAGGGTTAGGGTTGGCGCAGTTACGCCGCCAAAATGGTATTTGTTTACGCCGCCAACATTAGCAACAGTGACAGTAATAGAGGTTGCGCTTGTTGTTATTGGGTCAGGGTCAAAAGATGCATTTAAGTCTGGGGTTAAATCAATAGCACTGCCGCCAGAAGTAGCCGCTAACTGAAATTCTGAACCAGAAGCATTTATAATAAAATAATTTTGATTATTTACTAATGCTCCAATATCTGTCCCACCACCATTATTATATTCAACTTCGTCACCATTTGAAAAGGTATTTGAAGCAACAATTTTATTAGTTGTTGTGTTCTTAATTGCATCATTATCAGCATCAAACATTAAAGCATTCCTACTTAATAAAGTAATTGCAGAACCGCCAGAGGTTGCAGATAATTGAAAATCATTAGTGGTAGCATTTACAACGAAATAATTTGTACCAGTTGTAAGGCCATTTATAGCAGTTTGGCCGCTTGGTACTACGTATTTAATTTCGTCACCATTACTAAAGTTATGGCTAGTAATTGTAATTTTATTTGTGGCATAACTTATAACAGAATTACTATTAGCATTAATTATAGGTTGGTATTGTGCATAAACAGCAACACCACCAGAAATTGACCAGTTTGTTCCTTTTGTCCAATTGGTATCAGTGGCAAAATTTCCATTAGTAACAAGTTCTGAACCGATAGTTGTAGTTAAATCCCATTGCCAAATACGACCGTCATCTTGATGCAAACCTATAAGGTTCTGACCAAAGTTGTCCAATTTCCAAGTGGTCGCTTCTTGTGGAATACTGCTGCTTGTGACTTGTCTGGGTTGACCATAAAAATCAGTACCATAAAAACCAAAACCGTACCCAGTATTTACTGAGGCGTCTGACCTTCCCGCCGTCAAGTCATCTGGCGTTAAATCGTATGCAGTACCCGCACCTGTCATTGCTACTAATTGGTCGTGACTGCCACCCGCCACCCAAGCCGTTCCATTATTACTCTGCCACGCATGCATTCCTCGCACAGCATTATTGCAAAAATCACTTTTTCTGATTGCCCAACCGCCAACGGGTTTTAAACTTCCATCAATCCATCTCACAAGTGAACCTTCGCGCCACCTGTTCGAAGCTTCTAACTCTGTTCCGTTTCGGTAAAATCCAGATTTTAAGTCTAAAGGTACTAGTGCCATTTTTAATTTCCTGTTCTTAGATACCAAAGTGCAGGCGGTCCGCCTCCGTGGTCTTCCACTGGTCCACCACTGTCAGATTGTTGTCTAGAGTACGCGCCACCGCCTCCATAGCCTCCACTGCCTTGATTAAGTATATTCAAATAAACATTACTAGCACTTGTTGCAACAGCCGCACCACCACCGCCAAATGGGTTATGGCCATTGCTACCAGAAATATTATAATGCCCTGTTGAACCATAATAACCATATGAACCAACAGCTTGCTCAAAGTCTGTATCAGAAAATCCAGTTAGCCATTTAGTGCTTGAGGCGGGGTTTCCACTTTCTTTAATATGACCCCCGCTAGGAACGGTTGTGCCGCCAAGAGTGCTTCCTTCTACGCCATTTAGCCTTGATTTATCCGACAAATTAAAAAAATCAACTGAACCACCACCGCCCGCTCTGCCGTTGTTATCCATCGCTATGCCATATTCAATATTTACACCCGCACCACCGATGCGCTGTGCTTTATTTGTTAATCTCGAGCTACTGCCCATAGTTCCTATAGCTGTAGTATTTGGGCTTCTATCTGTTCCATGTCTTGCTCTAACTAATGTTGTGTTATCACCTAATATTTGCCATTCGGTAAAATAACTGCTTCCCCTATCTAATGGCGTTGTAAATGACCAACTCTCAGTACCATTTAATTGAATAGTCCAAAAAGCAATGCTTGCCGCACTTCCCGCACCATTACCACCCCGACCAACCATAATAAAATTATAAGTTCCCGACGCTAACGTTGTGCTTGTAGAAGCTAAACCTACTAAAGTATAATACGGTCCGCTTGTTTCAACTGCACCATTTGCAGCCGTATAATCAAAAGGCGGTATTGCACTTGCACCATATAAATTATTGAAATCTATTGCAGTTTCTGCCGTGGTATTTATAGTTTTTCCAGAAGCGGCTGTTAAACTTCTAATATCAGCATCGTTTAACGAAACTGTTGTAGCAGTTGTGCCACCGACTTCAATATGAATGTCGTTTAAAGAAATTGCACCTGTTGTCTGTAAAGCCACTAACTATGCACCCTTAAATAACAATGAGAATAATTCCATGCCACACTAGCACCGTACCCTGTTCCTATTGATAAATTTGAATAGCTACCGCTTGATGGTCTTTGTTGAAGCTTTGCGTACATTACATATCGTTCATCGCTTGCGTAATTTCTGACTACAGCCTCAATATTATATAAATCACCGCTTGGCACACTTGCATCGTAATTAGAATTTCCTTGCCCGCCTTTTCCCATAATATTAATTATTCCTAAATAGGTGCTGTTTGTTGGGGTTGCTGAACCATTAATTGTTTTAGTGGAGCCAGTAAAACTATACATATCGCTGTCCCTGACACTTCGACCATCACTTTCATAATCGTAATGGCTTACGTCACTCGCAGCAGCTTCAAAGCGCATAATGACACAATATTTATGCCCTTCGTCATAAGTATTATTTGACGCATAAGGCGACTGCCAGTTAGCATACATAGTAAAAGAATTTCCAGTAGTAGACCCTGCAATAGCGTACTGTATTCTGCATTGATTGTGGTAATGATACCAAACGGGTGTACCGCTAGTCCATTGGTCAACATAAGTTCCCGCAGTTGTCCAATTTTTTGCACCTGTTCCTGTTGGATTGCTAAGAGTAGCCATATCTGAACCGTTAGAAGTTACACCGCTGTTATCGTAAATAATTGCAACCAAAACATCACCTTGGCTTATATTATTACTTGGTAGCGTTACGGTTTGTGATGCTCCGTTACTTTCGTGTAATTTAGCAGAAAAAACATATTCTTTATAAGCAAAATCTTTTGCTGTCGCCCCATAAAAATCATTAAACGTACTTTCTGCTTCTGACGCTCTGCCTAGCAAATCCCTAACATCTTGGTCGTTTATTGATACTTGGGTTGCAGTAGTGCCGCCTACTTCTAGATGAATATCGTTTAGAGAAATTGCGCCAGTAGTTTGTAGAGCCATTTATGGGGTTCCATATGCTGTCACGTTATTTGATACTGTCATTGCACCAGTTGAAGTAAGTTTAAATCTAACACTTCCTTGGTAAGAAAATTTTAAATCTCCCCCAGATTGCGTAATTGTCCAGTCACCTAAATCAACAGTTGTAGCCTGAACTTCCCCTGCGCTGCCATAAATTACGGCCTTACTGTTAACAACTGTATTTGATGCTGCTCCATCTAACGCTGTAAAGGTTGCTGAGTTTAAATGATTTACAACGGTATCTAATGCATTATTGATTGTCAGACCCCAAGTATTTTCAGAACCTCCGACGGTCGGTTTAGTAATTGTTACTGTCATATCTTTGTCTCCTATTTGCTAACATTAACATGTTATGCTGCATCAGTCCACGATGGTGCGGCTATAGTTATTTCTGAATATACTTCTGGCGGCACAGTTTCTTGACTAAAAACTTTTACTGTCGGTGTTAATTGTGTAAATGGGAAAAATCCTGCGCCAATATCAGGCTGCCCTGCCAATATATTATTTGTTCCGAAAGTATATACTTGTATCACACTTGTTGTGCCTATGTCTGGTGCAGCAAAATTAATTTCACCAGTTAACACATAATCATGCGACAATATTGTGCTTTCAACTTGTACTGTGCCAGTAAGTATATTTGGCGCAATAAAGTTTTCATTCTCAAACATAGTTGCAGAGAGATTAGTCGGTGCATTTGCAGTTATGCCATTTGCTGTAAGAGGAATTTCAGTAAAAACTTGGCTTTGCCCAACATCAACTGCAGCCATTGTAATGTTGTCACCAGTAAAGTTTTCTGCCTCAGTAAACACAGCTTGGTCAACAACAGGGTTTTGTGCAGTTATATTGCTTCCTGTTAAAGATAAACCTTCTAATAAAATAGCCTGTTCTGTTGAAACATTGCCAGACGTAACGTCATTAGATTGCAAATTATGCACTTGAGTAATACTAGAAGTGCCAACAGTTGGATTGCCTAATGTAATATTGTCAGTGAGAATAAATTGCTGACTATCACCAACATCTGAAAACGGTGCAGCGGCAAAGGGGTGAAAACCAAACATTTATTATGCCTCTAGCGCATCAAGTCGTGCTTTAATTGCAGTGTTTTCTGTCTCAAGAGTTTCAACTTTTGTTTTTAGCTCTTTGATACCTTCGATTAGCAGAGGCACAATTCTTTGATAATCTACTGTAAGATATTCTGTTTCTGTTGCTGATTGCTTACTAAGAGTTTTGCCAACTGCCTCTGGTAAAACCTTTTCTAATTCTTGAGCAGAAACACCAACTTTTTGCGCAGTTTCCTTTTCTACTAGATTTACAGTACCATCTGGATTTGT
>CEQW01003349.1_pt1 | contig 20065 bp, 14 predicted proteins | sample 530891 | NCBI WGS metagenome assembly CEQW01 (sample SAMEA2621066, study PRJEB7988) | marine metagenome | biome: marine biome (ENVO:00000447); feature: surface water layer (ENVO:00002042); material: "saline water (ENVO:00002010), including plankton (ENVO:xxxxxxxx)" | depth 5 m
GTGCCCTCCAAAATTTCGCTGGTTGATGAGGTTTTTGCGAGTGCGGTCGAACACAGCGCCCCATTGTTCCAATTCTCGAACACGGTCAGGTGCTTCCTTGGCGTGGTATTCTGCCATTCGCCAGTTCGCAAGCCATTTGCTTCCTTTCATGGTGTCGTGGAAATGAACCTTCCAGCCATCCCTTGGGTCAGCGTTTGTTAGGGCGGCTGCACAGCCGCCTTCGGCCATGACCGTGTGTGCTTTGCCGAGCAAGGATTTGGTGATGATGGCCGTTTTTGCACCGCTTCGGGCGCTTTCAATGGCGGCTCGCAAACCTGCACCGCCTGCACCGATGATGATCACATCGTATTCGTGGTTGGTAATGTTCTCGTTCATTGTCTCACCTCAAATGACAAGAAGCACCATGTCGTTGACCCGCCCTTCTGCGACCAGTAACACCCAGATGTCGCCGAGGAATACAAAGGTTAGTGATGTCCAAAACCAGAAGCCGTGGGAGCGATTGGCAATGCTAATCTTCCCAAAGAGCACACCACGGACACGGCTGATGCTTGACGTCCAGCGGTCCAACATGCCTCCAGCAAGGTGACGGAGGGCGTGGCAGGAGGTGACGTACATGGTGAGGAGGAAGGCTTCAATGCCCATCACGAAGGTTCCGATGGAGAGGCCATAGCCCTCATGCGTAGCGGAATGAAAGTGCATGGTGTGGGTTACATCCCACCATTTGATGAGAATAATCACCATGGCTGCGTAGAGGAAGTAGCGGTGAAGATTGTTGAAGAGGAACATCCTTCGCTCCCCTTGGTAGCCAATCGCTTTGTTGATGTCTGGTTCATCCACCCAACACGCCGTTGGGCTGGCAAAGAACGTGCGGTAGTAGACGCGGCGCATGTAGTAGCAAGTGCCTCGAAATCCAAAGGGAATCCAGAGGACGAGAATGGCGGCGTTGACCCATTCGGGATGGTTCCACGCTGAAAGGCCGAACAAGTCCCACTCGAGAACGTTGGGCGAGAAGATGGGTGACATCACGGTGCTCCCATGGAGCTTGTAGGAAATGTCGGCGTCGTAGAAAAACAACCGCCAGAAGGTGTAGATGAGGGCAGCGGTCAAGCCGGTTCCCATGGTCACCGGCTGGCTCCACCAGTTATCGATTCGGTTCGTGCGCCCCAGTCCGTTCAGGACGGGGAGTTTTATGCCTTCACCCATGCAATTTCCCACTGTTCCCTTACGGGAACATGCTATCCGAGTGGCGCAGGGTCTTTGAGGTTCACCATTGAGCCGCAGAGCGGTTTTGGAAGAAAATCAGGCCAATTCCGACCAATTCACTTCGGCCTCGATCATTTCAATCTCGTCAACGTCCATTTGGGCCAGTTGCAGTTTTCCTGACAACTCGTCGTTGACAGCGTGCCAATACGAGTAGGCTTCAATGACCCAAATACCCGATTCACGGGTGCCGTTGCCCGAGCCCTTGACGCCGCCAAACGGCAGGTGGGCTTCTGCTCCAGTCGTTGAGTTGTTGATGCCAGTCATGCCCGCTTTGATGCCGGTTTTGTAGCGGTATGCTTCCAGTCGATCGTTGGTGTAAATGGCTGACGACAATCCATAGGGGCTGGCGTTGGCCAAGTGGAGCGCGTGGTCGAAATCCTTGGCCTTCACGACGGTGACGACGGGTCCGAAAATCTCTTCGTGGAAGCACTCCATGTCTTCGGTGACATCAGCAAACACGTGCGGCCACATGAAGACGCCTTCGTTGGCATCGCCGAGGAAGTTATCTGGTGCGCTGTCCGGCGTAATGGGTCCTTCGCCCCAAAGTTGCGTGGCGCCGCTGGCTTTGGCCATCTCGAGGCCAACAAGGAAATCTTTGGCGTATTTCTCCGAGAGCATGGGACCGTAAAGGACATCCTTGTGAACCAGAGAATTACCGATGCGGGTGGATTTGACCTTCTCCATGAACCGTTCCATGAATTCGTCATAAATGTCTTCGTGAAGAATGAGGTTCCCAAGGCTTGTGCATCGCTGACCAGCCGTACCAAAGGCGCCCCAGTAGGCGCCTTCAACGGCGTTGTTGAGGTCGGCTGATGGCATGACGACGAGCGGGTTCTTGCCGCCCAATTCAAGCGAACAGGACACCAGGTTGCGTCCGCAAACTTCGCCGATCATTTTCCCAACGCCGGTCGAACCGGTGAAGGAGATCTTGTTGACCAAACCCTCGTCAACAGCATCGACGAGGTATTGTCCTGCACCGCTTCCTTTTCCGTGGACGAGGTTGATGACGCCATCGGGTAGACCGGCTTCGTGCATGATGCGAGCGAGCGCAAAGGAGAGTAACGGAGCGTCTTGGGGGCTCTTCCAAACGCAGGTGTTGCCGCACATGATAGCGGGGATCATCTTCCAGAATGGCACGGCCGATGGGAAGTTGCAGGCATTGATGATGCCACAAACGCCCAACGGGCGGCGGTAGGTAAACAGCTCTTTGTCGGGCAGTTCAGAATTGACGGTTTGACCGTAAAGGCGCCGTCCCTCGGACTGGAAAAACAAACACGTGTCAATGGCTTCTTGAATTTCACCACCCGATTCTTTGAGGGTCTTCCCAATCTCTCGAGTCTCGAGCGCCACAAGGGCGTCTTTGTGCTCCATGAGCAAGCGTCCCATGTTTCCGATGATTTGACCACGGGTGGGAGCAGGAGTTGCTGCCCATCCAGGGAAGGCGGCGCGAGCGGCATGGAGGGCTTCGTGGACGTCGTCCCGGGTTGACAACGGGAATTCTCCTAGACAATCGGCAAGGTGAGCCGGATTGCTTGAGGAGAACGTTCCTTTGTCGCTGGCTGAAGTCAATTGTCCGTTGATGATGTTGTACCCGCGCACGGCAGGTTTGCCTGTTGGGTTGTTGATTTCCATGTATTCCAAGCCGGTTTCGAGAACGTGAACCATGTCATCGGCGACCTTGACCCGTCTCTTCAATGTGATGGAAGGAAGGTTTCCATCTCCATCCGTGGTTGAAAGACCCTCGGGCTTGGGTTTATAGTGGCCCATCCGTAGACACGTCTGCGGACAGACCTAAGGCCCGGTTGAATTTCATTATATACCGTAAATGGTTGATTCGTAAGAGAGGGAGACACATGGCAGACAAAGACGACACCATTGAATTGCGCGTATCCAAAGCCATTCCCTCCGACGTCGGCTTTGGCAGAGCCCGAATCTCATCCGAAATGGGCTTGGCACTCAAGCCAGGCGATTTTGTGGAAATAAGCGGGGAAGAACGCTCCACCGCTGCCATTTATTGGCGAAGCCGTCCCGAAGATGCGAAAATGGACATCATCCGCATGGACGGCATCATCAGAAAAAACGCAGGTGTTAGCCTTGGCGATCGCGTCACCGTCCGTAAGGTTGAGGCCAAAACTTGCACAAAACTCACCATCTCTCCAGTCATGGCCAACAAGCAGAAAGTCAAGTTCGGGCCTGGAATCGAAGGTTTCGCAAAGCGAGGCTTAGCCAAGCGACCCGTGGTTGCCGGCGACAGGATATTTATCCCCGGTATGACGCTCTTTGCTGAAGCGCTTCCATTTGCCGTCGTCCAAACCGTGCCAAAAGGCATCGTAGTGGTGACCACCGACACCGAGATCGTCATCAAAGACGAGGCCGTTGCCGAAGAGGACGTTGGGCAATCCGAAGGCATCACCTACGAGGACGTCGGTGGCATTGGTCAACAATTGCAAAAGGTTCGCGAGATGATTGAACTCCCGCTGAAGCATCCAGAATTGTTTCGCCGTCTCGGCATCGACCCTCCCAAAGGCGTGCTGCTTCACGGCCCACCCGGCACGGGGAAAACGATGATTGCAAAAGCGGTCGCTACTGAGACGAATGCCCACTTCAAGAGCATCAACGGCCCTGAAATTATCTCAAAGTATTACGGTGAATCCGAGAAACAACTTCGTGAAATCTTCGACGAGGCAGCTGAAAATGCCCCCGCCATCGTTTTCATTGACGAGATCGACTCCATTTGCCCGAAGCGTGAGGACGTAACCGGGGAAGTCGAACGGCGCGTGGTCGCCCAGATGTTGACGTTGATGGACGGTATGCATGGCCGCGACAACGTGGTCGTCATCGGCGCCACCAACCGCAGGGACGCCCTTGACCCAGCTCTTCGTCGACCAGGTCGCTTTGACCGAGAAATCGAAATCGGTGTTCCCGACCGAGAAGGCCGAAGCGAAATCATGGACGTCCACACCCGCCAAATGCCTATTGCGGATGATTTTGACATCGCTTGGGTCCTTGACAACACCTATGGGTTTGTTGGCGCAGACTTGGCCGCCTTGGTTCGTGAAGCGGCCATGCGGGCACTCCGACGCTACCTTCCAGAAATTGACCTCGAGGAGGAAACGCTTCCACCCGAAGTTCTTGAGAAAATGGAAGTCTGCATGGATGACTTCAAGGAAGCCATACGGGACATCGAACCGTCAGCACTCCGTGAAATCTACGTTGAAGTCCCCGAAGTTGGATGGGACGAAGTTGGTGGATTGCTGGAGGTCAAAGACCGTTTGAAGGAGTCCGTGGAATGGCCACTTACAAAGCCAGAACTCTTCGAACACTTTGGCATAAAACCTCCTCGGGGGATTGTGTTGTTCGGGGCGCCAGGAACTGGAAAGACCTTGCTGGCCAAGGCCATCGCCAACGAAGCGCAAGCGAACTTCATCAGCATTAAGGGCCCTGAAATGATTTCAAAATGGGTGGGTGAATCCGAACGCGCCATCCGTGAAATTTTCAAGAAGGCCAAGCAATCTTCGCCCTCCATCATTTTCCTCGATGAGTTCGAGTCCATTGCCTCAATGCGAAGCGGTGGAAGCGCTTCAGAAGGCAGCGATGTAGGCAACCGAGTGGTGAATCAACTCCTCGCCAGCATGGATGGGGTTGAATCCCTGGACGGCGTCATCGTTGTTGCGGCCACCAACCGGCCTGAGATGATTGACCCCGCTCTTTTGCGAAGCGGGCGATTCGAGCGTGTGCTCCACGTACCTCCGCCCGATGCAGGCGCTCGAGAAGCCATCTTCCGAATCCACAGCGAGGGAATGCCGCTGAGCAAATTTTCGTTCAAGGATATTTTGACCGGCTTGGACGGTTTTACAGGTGCCGACATCGAGGCAGTGTGCCGAGAAGCTGCGCTTATCTGCATGCGGGCTGGCAAAAAGAAGGTCACGAAATCCCACTTTGGAGAGGCCATCTCTCGCGTTCGACCAACCGTCACCCCTGACATGCTGGAGTATTACCAGAAGATGGAGACCCGTTTGACCTCAGGTTTGACCAACATCAAGCGAAACCGAGATTTCAGCCGCGGCATTGAAACCATGTGATGGTTCTACACCGACGCATTCAAGGGATTCCAGTCCACCAACTGGAACAAGGAGCCGGAACACATGGCGATATTCGGTCGTGAAATTCTCGGAAATTCGGTGGTGGACCGCACCGGCGCCGTGATGGGCTCCCTCGTCGACCTCAGTTTTGACCTCAACACCGGGCTTATCAGTGAATTGCTTGTGGAGGTGAACGCTTCCATCAACGCCTCGGCGCTTCCGTTTGAACACACTGGAAACACCGTCAAAATCCCCGGTACGGCCGTTGCTCGAATCGCTGAAAACATCCACCTCAACGTGTGATGAGAAACGAAGCACGCGTGAGCATTTTCTCAACTGGGGTGGACAACCTTCTAAAGTCAGTAGGGGGCGTGTTTGGGTTGGGAATCCTCCCGCGTGATTTGTATGCTCGGTCTCCCCGCCAATTTCAATGCTCGAAGGGTTGCCCTTCAGGCCTCGTTTTGGGCGGTCATGCTGATCTTGCTGAGTACCATCCTTTTGAATTTCATTAACTTGAGTGCGACCGACCAACTCTCCGCCTACGATGATGACTGGAACGACATGTCAGCGTTCCGGGACGACATCAAATCCATGGGCATTGAAACTCGATCGTTGGTTAGCAGCCCACTTCTCCTCGCCGACATCGAGGACCCAAGAAACACCACCTATGTCCTGGCTGGAGTTGAACGTGATACGCTCTCCTTGCCACAGTTTGATGACGATGGCTTCATCACCATCGCCTCTGGAAATGGGTTTTCTCCCTCCGAAATCAACGCCATTGTGGAATTCGTTGAGGCGGGCGGCACTGCGATGGTCTTCGAGGATTATGGATACGCCAACACCATCGCAGAAGCTTTCGGAATTCGCTACACAGGTGAGCAGGTCTTCGACACAACCTACGCAACGGAACTTGACTTCAATTACATCTGGATGTGCATTCAAAGCAACCCTTGTGGGATGAACGGTACACAACTCGACCCGTCCACGCTCTCCAGCCATGAACGGTGGGCAAAGGTGGGTGGAGATGGAGAACACCCATGCTCAAAACTTGATGAACAAACCTTCGGCCCGGGTGAGGCGAAGCTTTGCGAGCAACACATGATCAACGGACGAGTGGATTACAACGGAACCTACCAGGTGCTGCTCAACAACATCACTGGATTGGAAGTCATTCCCGGTGTTCGTGGCCCGCTTTCAGAAGTGGCCGTTCGGGCGCTCACGAGCAACGAAGCCACCGTCGACGTGAACGGCGATGGTGAGATTTGGGTCGGCAACGAAATCACTCCAGAAACCCCAGACCGATGGGGACAATTCAACCTCAGTATCGAGGTGTGCGCTCGCGCCAGTTGCTCACCCAGTGATGGAGGGCGAATCATGTTCGTTTCCGATGGTTCAGCCCTCATCAACGCCATGTATGACTACGAAGGCTTCAACGAGGGCAAGTACGGTCCAACCGATACGATGATGCCCGCCAATGACAACCGAAAGTGGGCCCTTGACTTCATTGCTGAGGCACTCATGAGCGAACGGATTGACGAAGTTGGAGAACCGGCCGAAAACGCCATGGTCATCTTTGACGAATCTCGGCATCCGCAAAGTGCCTTGGCTGCGGACTCCTACAACACAGTGTACTTCTTGTTGGTGTACTTTACAGGCGAAGGTTTGGCCATGCTCCTTCTTTTCCTCATTTTGTTCATCACCTTTGAGGCCGTTCTCATCAAGAAGCGGGACCCTGAACCTTGGCGACACGTCTTCAGCATCATCTACTACGGCTTCGGAGATGCCAATCGGTATGCCTACTATTCCAAAGTGGAAAAAATTCGGCAGGTCTTCCTCTCCAAGGTTCGCAATCAAAATGGCTTGAATCGAGAAGAATTCCAAGCGATGCAAGCCAATGAGTTGGTGGCGATGATCAGCGACCCTGTTCTGGCAAAATTCGCTGTTGAATCCAGCAACAAGTACACATTGGAACAGACGGTAGCGCTGGTCAAGCGCATCAAAGCGTGGGGGCGCCAGTGAGGTGAGAAGATGTGGACTCGTAAGGCAGCCTTCACCTTCACCGGCGGGATTGCGCTGGTGCTCATCGGAATGATGATTTCAAACCAGCAAATGATGATCCTCGGGTTGAGTCTCATCGCCTTTATCGTGGTGAATTCATGGATTTCTGGCCACGGCGATGTGGAAGTTCAGCGCACGCTCTCAGCCGACAATTTGTACAAAGGCGATGACCTCTATGTCGAATTGTTGGTGACGAACCGGAGCAATCGAAAGACCCAGATGTTGGACATCTACGACAACATTCCGCACGAGATGAAACTCCGAAGCGGCCTCAATCAGATGCAACTCAACCTCAAACCCGGAGAGAGTGCTCGTATTCGGTACGTCCTTCGTTGCCCCTTGCGTGGGCATTATTCCATTGGACCTGTTTCGCTTCGTGCTCGCAACACGTTCAACCTCGGTGTTGACGAAATGTACGTGGACCATCACAGCGACATCGTCATTTTCCCTCAAATCAAGGACATCGAAGAGGCCTTCCTTCGAAGCCGAACCCCAAAAATGTACACGGGTGCCACCACCCTGCGGACTCCCGGGCAAGGGTCTGAATTCTATTCACTCAGGGAATACGTTCCTGGCGACCCTTTCAAGAACATCAATTGGAAGGCCTTCGCTCGTACCGGCGACCTGATGGTGAACGAAAAGTGCAGGGACGCCGTTACCGACCTCTACCTCATCCTTGATAGCCGAGATTTAGCCCGTATTGGCACGGTCCTGAAGAATCCACTCGAAATGGGAACGGTTTCTGCAGCCAGCCTTGCTGCCTTTTTCCTCAAGCGTCGCGATTCGGTCGCCTTGGCCATCTATGATGAGAAACTCGCCTACTTGCCTCCCGATACGGGCGACAAGCAGTATTTCAAAATCCTGAGTGCGCTTGCCGGCGTTCGTCCAAAAGGTGCCATGCCTCTTCAAGCGGTCACCAACTCACTGAGCGGGCGATTCAGCCGAGGTAGCCCGGTGTTCATCATCTCCTCATGTGAAGGCGACGGTACCGTGCCTGCAGCGGTGAGGGACTTGGTCGGACGAGGGCACGAAGTGACGGTGCTCTCTCCTTCAAGCGTTGACTTTGAACGCCTCGTTAGTCGCATTCCTCGCATGTCGTACGAGGTGCTCAAGTTGGAGCGCCAAAACCGCCTCACCACGCTGGCTGGCTCTGGCGCACAGGTCATTGATTGGATGCCCGACATGGATTTGTCCCAGGCATTGATGCAGGTAAGGGGGTACTGAGATGGCAGGTGAAGTCGGTCTTCAGTCGGATGTTTACCTCGATGGCGTGGCCAAACCTCGCACCCTGCATCTGAAGATGCTGCGGCGGCAATGGCAAATCATCGCTCTCCAAGTGGTCGCAACCGTCGCCCTTCTCGGGATGTACCTTGAAGTGGTGTCCACCTACGTGGTTGGCTCCATTGACCACACCATCTTGTTCGATTCCATTGAACTCTTGATCTCCGACCAGCTCCCCCTCGGGGATTGGCTGACGGGTGAAGGGCGAAGTGGCTTGGGCCGTTTCTTTGTCCCCCTTGTGCTTGGCCTGGGCCTTGGCGGCATCATGGCCTTCATCGCCTTCCAATCTCCAAAGGTTCAGCAACGCATCAAACTCGGATTCATTGTCGGTCTCATCGTCCTGCTCGTTGGCCGTTTGGTTCTGTCTTGGTTTGCAGGTATGCTGTTTTCCTTCGAACTGAGGTTGCCCACCAATGGTGAACTTGAGACGTTGCAGTGGCCGTTGTTGATGATCATGTCGCTCCTGATTCTGTTCATTTACCTCCTCCCAGTGATCATGGGAACCCGTGGAATTTGGGGACTCTCTCGTCGTTCCATCGCTTGGGCCATCGGGTTCACGCTCCTGTTCCTTGGCATTCACGCCATTCTGACCTTCCCTCTCATCAAAGCACAACTGGGTTCCTATGGAGGAACGCTTGCTACACTGGAAAGCCAAACATCGGATCCTACCATTGGATTGTTTGGCCTCAAATTGGTTACACAGGAGCAATTTAATTTGATTCTCATCGCCGTTCTCATCATGGTTTTCCAAGAGGCCAGCTACGGTGTGATTCGCAACCTTGAGTACGCCTTCCGCCTTCCCGAATCCTGCAAGCGAGACCCTGAGTACGTACGTCAAATGGACAATGTGCTGAACACCCATCTTCGCCATACCTTCCTGTTTTTGGGGCTGACAGGCCTTGCAACCATGGTGGCTCTTGGCTTCCACAAGGTGCTGCTCACCATTGTTTCAGACACCACCGGAAGTCAATGGGCGGGGCAAGTTTCGGAATCCATTGAGTTGACCCTCACCTATGGCCTGGTGATTTCTGCCCTTTTGTTCCTCAGCATCATGGCTGTTTTGCGGTTCTTTATCCCTTGGCAGCGTGTCATCGGCTTCATTCAATCCCGAACCAACCGTTTGCCACCTGAGCCTGAAACCAAAGATTTCACGCAACTATGAGCCCATGGAGCGTTGCAGCATCCTTCCAAGGAGTTCGATGCCCGCCAACAGCGCCATCGGGAACACGATGTAGGTCACGACAACGCCGCCAATGGTATGGTCAACGCTGGCCAAAACATCTGAACGAAACAACGCAAACACAACCACGCCACCAAGAAGAAGCAGGCGTTCAATCCACAAAGGGTAGGCTGAACCTTCTCGTTCTTCCCGACCCATCAGCGTTGTTGCTTCATCCGACATGACAATCATCAAAATTCAATGTCTGAAAGTCGAGACTCAAGGTCGGCCAACGCCGAATCAGCTCCTTTGGGAGCAGAGGCTGGTGTGTGAGAAATCCGATGGCTTCGTTCAGCATCAAGCCGGGCCAGTTCAGCCTCAAGCATGGCTCGCTCATCGTCAAGGGCCGCCATGGGGTCAGAGGCGACGGTCTGCTCAACTTCTCCGGGTCCATCAGGTACGTTTTCGGAAGGTGGAGGCAAGGGCGACCAACCTTCATCGTCAACGGATTCAGTTTGGCCCACTTCGGTGCTTACCACCGCTTCTCCTTGGACCAGATGCGGTTCCAAATCATTCAGCATGGCTTCGTTCACCGGTATGCGTTGTTCCGCTGGAATTGATTCTCGCTCGAAGGGCAACAGGCCATCCCGTTGGAAGTCCCACATTGAGCCCCTTGGGCGGCCATCGGTCAATCCTGAGGCATCGAGCTGCGTGATAAGCTCCTCAAGCACACGAGCGGTTTCCTCCAATCCAATGGCTTCACCAGCGTCCCGTTGATCGGCTTCCAAATAGATGTCGTCCAGCGCAACTTGGATGAGTTTACGCGTGCCCATGGCGAGGCTCGGTAGCGCTTCAGGGCGCTGACAGTTGGCCATGAGGGCGTGCACTTCATGGGAAGGTGCACCCAGGCGTTCTACCTGCTCGAGGACGTTTCGGATTCGGCGCAGCATGGTGATGGAGCGGTCATAATCCTCAAGCAAATGCTCCAAATCAATCACAACATGGTTGACGGTTTCACCCAGTTGTTGCTCGAGGCGTTGTTGGACCGACCAGCGGGCGAGGCCTCGAACAGCACCAGCCGTTTGGGGTACCTGGCGTTCCAGGAGCGTCATGACTTCCGACGAAAGGAGGTGCCGGGGCGTTGCAGCGACATGGTCCACAGTCCCTTGAATGACTTGGAGGGCACGTTCAACGGCACGGTCCAACATCGTGACAGAATAGCCAAGACTTCGTGCATGCTCAAGGCGCTCAAGCACAGGACCAAGTCCCTGGAAGGTGTTGTTGTCATCGAGCAGTGCCTGAGCCAGCGGTTCTTCGGCGAGGCGTGCACGAAGCCGTTCGGCTTCTTGGATGTCGGCCAGGGCTTCTTCATGAGCTCCGGCCAGAGCGGTGGCTTTGTCCACCAAGGTTGACAATTCAGCCTCTGCATGCCCTCGGCGAGCACCGAGGTCACCCAGTTCCCGTAGAACCTGGCGGCGTTCATCCATCAATTCACGCAATTCGGCTTGGATGTTGGAACGACGAGCCTCATCCTCAGACCGTCGCAACCGGTCTTCTTCGGTTCGTTGACGGGCATGCTTTTCCTCGGTTCTTACCGACTCCAGCTCAAGGTTGCTGACATGGACTTGCTCCTGAACACCAATCAAATCGGCTTGGGCTCGTGCGTGTCGCTCGCGACTGGTGTTCACCTGTTCGCTGAGGACGCGAAGGCGGCGCTCCTCGTCATCGCTTTGCTTTCGAATCGTGTCAAGACGTTCACTTCCTTCGGCGAGGTTCGCTTGCAATTCTGCTTCTTTGAGGGAAAGTTCCTCAATCATGGCTTGAAGCTCCGAACTGCTTTCAGCTTCTCCAATGGCTTTGGCTAACTCTGCTGCTCGCTGGCTGACCTGATGCTCAAGTTCGTTCACACGGCGAACCAATCGTTCGGCTCGTGATTCCGCTTCCTCCCATTGAGCACGAGCTTGTGCAAGGTCGACTTGCATCGTGTTGAGTTGGGCGTGGGCTCCTTCAAGAGCTGTGGTGTTTTCCTGGCGCGATTCAGAGGCTTCCCTTGCCACGATTTGTGCGGCTTCCTTCTTCTTCTCCAACGCCTTTACACGGGTTTCCAAAACGGACTTTTCTTTGTTCAATTCGTCAACGGATTGCTCTGCTTTTTCCAACTTTCTGCGCAAACCGGCGTCAACGGCACTGACGGCTTCGTCTCGCATGATTGGAAGCGGTTCGGCGATGTCGGCACCATCGGATTTGAACTTCATTTTCGTCCGAGCCTTTTGGAGCGTTTCCAAACCGGCTTCGAAGCCAAGCATGTCGTCCAACAAGGCCTTCAGCGAGGCCTGACGCGCTTCAGAGCGTGTGCGTATGGTGGACAAAGATTCGATAAAACCAGCGATTGAGAAGGAATCAACGGTTCCGGATTTGGCCGAGACGATGGTTCCAGCAGGGAATCGAATGAGCTTCACCTTGCGTTTCGATTCAGTGAGGGCCATCATGGCCTCTGCCTCGGTGTCGAATGCAGGAGCCCACAGGGCGACAGGAACGCCTCTGGACATGACCAATGAAACCGCTTTGCTCGAAGAACCCGATTGAATGTGGCCGGTGACTTCCTCCTCCATGCCGGCTTTGAGCATTGAAACAACGGCGTCTGGTCCTCCTCGCCCGTCTCGCAAGGTGAATCCTTCCGGCATTTTGGCACCGTGGGCGCCTGCGGCCACGATTTCACCTTCAAGGCTAATGGACGCAGAGGACAGCAGACGTGCATGGTTGGCGTCTTTTTCCGTCCAAACCGCGAGGGAGATTTCCCCGCTCCGAGCGAGTAACAAGGCGCCACTCTCCGTGTGGAGGGTCCAATGGCTCTGTCCGTTCATTCCCCAACCGTTGTGCAATTCTTGTCCACCCATGCCACTCATGAGTTCGTGAAGTTCACTGGCCAAGCGTTCTTCTTCTCCCAAACCGGGAAGATCACCAACGTGGTCGATGAGCATGCCACTGTCAATGGCCATGGCGCCTCGAACGGTGGTGTGCTCGGCAAGGGAGCGAATGACGGTCGATAGGTCCCTGGCTAACAGCCGCTCAACTGCGTTGGTGCTGGATTTGAGTCCTTGCCGGTCAGCTTGATGGACAAAGGCTTCTGGAACCAATTCGGCAAGGGCGCCAAGCCCACCAATGGAGTAGGACCAAGCGAGATGTCGAACCTTTTGTTCGGCCTCAAATCCTTCCAGGGCCGTTTTGGCTTCGCTGCCTCCAAGGAGCACGTTCTTCTTGTCCGATTCAGCGAGATACCCCACGACGCGCCCAGCACGAATCAATCGATGGCCGACAGGTGTTTTTCGTCGACCGGCGTAGGTCGAAATGACGCCGTGGGCAAACGGTTGAAGAACACCTTCCTCCATCGTTATGGCTTCATTCACGGGTTTTCCAGAGGGTAATTCAAACATGTTCGTTCACCTACATTTCTTGGGTTGTGGCCAGTTGGGGGCGCAAATGATCCATCATGTGGCGCCAGCGAGCAATGTTGCCATCCTTTCCAGAGAGCATCACGATACGGTACGGCGTGAGGATGTCGACAAAGGCCAATGTTTCCCCCTCGACCCAGACCTCTTGCAGATCGCCATGTTCGTGGCCCTGAACCACATCAAGGGCGGCAACGGTCAGTTCCACTGCCTCTTGGATGGCGGGGAGTTGGCCTTCGGCTGCTACGCTTGACATGAGTTTTCCTCGGTCATCAATCATGGTGGCCTGGTGGACACCGGTGACCTTGAGAAATTCTCCTAACAAGCGCTGTAGCATGGCTGCTCAATCTCGCTGACACCGCTGTAGCCTTCAAGAAGTTTTGCGCTTGGACAGTGGTTTTTGCCGGTTTGGGCACCCTTTGGCATTTTCCAACTGCAAATGATGATATTCGAGATGCGAAGTTGAGGCTGCCAATCGCTTCCAGTGCTTTGAATTTCAAGAATCGCTTGCCTCCGTTGAGCATCGACTCGTCAATCTTCTCGCAAAAAATACCAATTGATAAATTAAATTTCCAATTGAAAATTTTATTCCGCCCTCAACCGCTTCGGACCAACCTGTAGGCCGCTGAATTGAAACCTTAGGCCCGGCGAGGCGGTCTCATGGGGGCAGAGGCGACGGGGGAGTTGTTCACCGTCCCAACCTGCGATTCGTGTGACAAGCCTGCCGTGGTAGAACAAGCGTATTCTGGACGAATTCTTTGCGGCAAACATCTTGCTAAATCTGTACGAAAGAAAATCAGCAAGGAACTCCGGGCCCAACTTCCGTTGAAAAAAGGGCAACACACCACGATCCTCGTGGCTGTTTCAGGTGGGAAAGATTCAGCGGTTCTCCTCGATGCCATTGTCGATTTGGTGGGCAAACGCCGGGATGTCACCATCGTGGCAGGAACCGTTGATGAGGGCATTGAAGGCTACCGCCCACCTTCCATTGAATGTGCGGCTTCATTGTGCGAACGCCTCGGTGTAGAACACCTTGTGGTGAACTACCCCGAATTGTCTTTCATCGAGATGGATGAGGTGGTCGAACGTCTTCCCATGGTGATAGCGAAGGACAACGATGCTCCTCGCATGGCCTGCTCCTATTGCGGCGTGTTTAGGCGCCAGGGCATCAATCACCTCGCCCAGAAAGTTGGGGCAGACGTCATCGCTCTCGGGCACAACCTCGACGACATGGCTCAAACCGTGTTGATGAACATGGCCAACGCTGACATTGAACGCACCCTTCGTTTAGCGCCCCATACGGCGACGCCGGTCGACGGTCTCGCACCGAGAATCGTACCCCTTCGCTGGGTTCCCGAGCAGGAAATACACCTCTATGCGCTTCACAAGGAATTGCCAATGCATCATGAGGAATGCCCCAATGCGCGCGGTGCGCTCCGATGGAGGCACCGTGAAATGGTGGCCCACATGGAAGCTGACGTGCCAGGAACTCGGCACGGTCTCGTTCGGATGGCGGATCAAATCAAAGGCCTGCGCGATCAAATCGTTGCTTTGGGAGGCGAGGGTCAGCGACCCGCTCCGCCCACACCTTGTCCTCGTTGTGGAAGTCCAAGTTCGGGCGCTCAATGCAAGGCCTGCGACATGCGGGACCTGCTCGGCGTAGGTGATGATTAGAGGACGTTGTTGGCCAGTTCATCCAAGTCTTGGGGACGGCCACAATAGTGACAACGCAACTCAAGTGGTGAACGGGAGTACACCTTCAATCGGTGAGCAAGCGGTTCGCGAAGGTTAGCCGTGATGCAGTTTGAGAACGTGCAGCGGACAACGTTGACGATTTCTTTTCCGAGTTCAATGTTTAATTTTTCAGCCACGCTGTAGGCACGAATGATGGCAACGTGTGCATCTGGAGCCACAAGGGCAAGGCGGTTGAGCTCGTTTTGGTTTAACTCTCGGTCTTCAACTTTGATGATGTCTTTGGTTCCCATTTTCTTTGATGGGACGTTCATGACCAGGGACACCGGGACGGACGTGCCTTTGTCGATGCCAAGCATTTCCAGTACCCGCATGGATTGGCCGGCTGGAATGTGGTCGATCACGGTGCCGTTTCGAATGGCCGTTACACGGCGCATGTTGTGTTCTTGGGACATCAGGCCTCACCTCCGATTGAGGCGGGGACCTCAACGTTGAGAAGACGACATAGCAACGACATACGTGCCACAACGCCGTTGAACGCCTGTTCGAAGTATCGGGCATGGCGGGTCGCGTCGACTGACGGGTGGATTTCGTCAACACGAGGAAGCGGGTGCATGATGATCATGCTTTCTTTGGACCCTTCCAAGTTTGAGGCATGGAGTTTGTAGGCTCCTGCAACCTTGGTGTATTCGTCTTCGTCGGCAAAACGCTCCTTTTGGATTCGAGTCATGTAGACCACGTCCGCCGTGTCAATGGTGCTCAACAAGTCCTCGGTCTCGGTGATGTTGGCGCCGTGGGCGTTCAAATCAGCGACGATGTCTTGAGGCATCTTGAGCAATTCTGGACTGGCAAAGACCAGTTCACACCCAAACCGGGTAAGTGCATGGCTCAACGAGTGGACGGTGCGGCCGTAGCGAAGGTCGCCAGCAAGGATGACTTTCAAACCATCCAAACGGCCGTGAGCTTGGCGAATGGTGAAGAGGTCGAGCATGGTTTGTGTTGGATGATGGCCTGCACCATCGCCACCATTGAGAATTGGGACACGGGCAGCATCTTGTGCATATTGTGCAGCCCCTTGGCGTGGGTGCCGCATGGCGATGATGTCGGTGTATCCGTCGACCATTTGGATGGTGTCAAAGAGGGTTTCGCCTTTCACGACCGAGGAGGTTTTCACATCACCGAGGTTCACAACATCGCCGCCAAGACGCTTCATGGCGGTTTCAAACGACATGCGTGTTCGTGTGCTTGGTTCAAAGAACAGGTTGCCCAAAATTTTCCCCTGCAATAAGGGGAGGTAGTGGTCGCCTTTGGCCACGGGGAGCAAGCGTTCTGCATCGTCGAGGATGCTTAGAATTTCTTCGTTGGATAAATCATCCATGGTAATGAGTCCCGGCATGGTGTCCCCTCGGGTATGAATACACCCCGATAACACCCTTGAACATTCCCGCTGGTTCATCTCGACCTGATGTGTCTGGGTGGACATACCATCGGAGTGATTATGGAGGAACGATGTTGAGGAGAAACCATGGTGACGTGGGCGGATGCGGATGCAGCCGTGGAGGCTGAACGCTCACGCCGCATCAAACGCGTCGAAAACATGACCCTCATCACGGCGCTCACGCTCCTGCTCTGTGCGATTTGGCTTGCTTGGCCTTCGCTGCGCAGTTTGATCAACGGGGACGGGGTCGTGCTGACAAGTTTTGGAGCACCTTTGGTGTTGTTGATCTGGGGCATATTCATCCAAGATTTGACCCTTGACGATGCAACTGCACGTGCTCGAGCTGCCTCGGCGAGCACCGTTGCCTGGCCGCTTCTGCTCTGTTTGGGGGCCCTCGGCCTTGACCAAACCCTCGCCGCCACCACCGCCGGTAGTCTGCTCATCATGTTTGCAGGCGTCACCTGTCGCCAATGGTCTCACCGGACCATGCGTGGCCACTTTGGCGTCCTGCGGTACCGGGCGATTTTGACTGGGATTGGTTCCCTTTCAGCCATCGCTCTCACCTTGAGCAACGGCGGTTCGTTCACGACGCTCCCTGTCGGGTTTGCGGGTTTGGTGTGTGTTTTTGCCATCGTGGATACGGTCTATTCATGGACGGTAGGGGACGATCAAAAAGTCGAACGAAAGGCCTTCAGAATGCGCTTGGACCAACTGGAATCCCGGCTTCTTGAGCTAAAGGCACAAGGGGCTGCCGTGGCTCAAGCCGCTAGTTTGTTGACCACGGCCAAAGAAGAGGGTCATCTTGACCCAGTCTACGGGATGCGGCTGCTCGATGAGAGCGAGGAGGACATGGACCGAGCCCTTTCGTTCGCCGACGACGTTGAAATCATTCGTCAAGATGCCCTGGAATCGGTTGACCAAGCGGAAACGATCGCTCCCACGGTTAAACGCCCACGAAAAGCGTATGAAATGGGTGAACGAGAGGTCAAACTGGGTTCACTCCGTGAGGGCGAGCAACTCTACCGACAAGCAAAGAAAAGGGCCTCTGAAGTCATCGCTTGGTGGGCAAAGGCGGAATCCGTCATCCTTGAAGCGACGCGGGCTTTGGATGGAAAACACGGTTCTGGCGTCGCTCATTTGCGTGAATTGTTAAGCGATGCGAAAGAAAAACTGGCAAAGGAACAACCCAAGGAAGCCTACGAATTCGCCGTCGTTATCCCATCTCAATTGGAAGCCGATGATGACGCCCTCGAGCGAGCAAAAGCCTCGATTGAAGAAGCCAAGCGTACCGTTGCGCAAAGTGACGGACTCGATACATCGGAGATGGAAGTGCGACTTGACCAAGCGACCAACGCGCTCTCTTCAGGCAACGCCAGCCAAGCGATCGGCCTGGCCGATGGTGTGGTGCGAACGGTCGAACGAGAGCGAGCGGCCATGGACGATGTTCTTCGGGCGCTCAAGCAGAAAAAGAAACTCCGGGCACGCTACACGGACCGAGATGACCGAGAGGCATGGGATGCGAAGTTAGCTGACATCGTTCAAGCCGCCGATGACAAGTCATGGTCCCACGCCGGCATGTTACTGGAGCAGATGACCTCCGCTCTTGACCGGGAAGGGCATGCCATGGAGGAAGCCCGTGAATTGTACGATTTCGTCTCGCAACAATGGGGCGTGTTACGCAATCAATGCGAAGCCGCCAGCATCAAGGCTGTGGATGAGGACCGTCGAGCCTGTGAAGAAGCGATCGCTGGGGCAGAAGAGTCCCTGGGGATTGCCCGAATCGAAGAAGCGCTTGAGTTCCTTGGCTCGGCCGACGCCGCGATGGAACGCTTGCGTAGACGCATCTGATCACAAGTCGAGCAGTCCGTTCTTTTTGGCCGATTTCAAATCGATACCAGCTGGAAGACCAAGGTCGACCGGCATGCCGCCGATGGTGATGGTCAGTCCAGTGAGGTGAGTAAAGAGGCCAATCGGTGCTTCGTCCCCAAGCCCCTTGTAGGCTCTTTTTGAGGCATGATGCTCCACTCCTTTTTCACCCATCATGAGCGACCATGCGTTGGCTTTCACGGCGTGTTGTTTGAGTTCCGTTGAGTCAAACACTGGAGGAATGGCCACGTTGTGCTGCTTCCACGAACGTTTCCAATCCGTTTCTTCCTCCAAAACCCAACGAATCTTTGTCGGTTCTGAAGGTGGGCGTTTTGCTTTCCCCAGTGCGGCGAGTTGGTGCAAAACAGCCCGAACGTGTGGATGACGAGGGGCGGAAGAAGCCAGTTCCTTCACGGTGTTGATGGCGGTAAGGCTTCGCCCATCGTCAAAATTGAGCAAAGCCCTCACCAAACGACCCTGTATCCATGCCTCATCACCAAGGTTGGCCAGTGTGCGTTCCAGGTGGTTGAGGGCTTCCTCGCTCTGCCCGTTCATCCGCATGCGTGCGATTTCAGAGAGGTACATCGACCGCTGAGCAGGTTGGCGAACGGGGCTGGAACGTAGCGTGGTTTCTCCAGATTGGAACTGGTTTATCATGCGAATGTTGTCTTTTCGTAGCGGGTCGACACTGAGCATCGATGTACCCTCTCGGTCCAAATGCACTTGGCCGCAGAGTAAACTTGCCACCCACCGCAGGCGTACAGCCTCAATGTCGTCGTTGTTCAGCAACGCCAATCGCGGGACAGCTTCTCGATAGTCCCGCTGAGCCAGGCTTGCTGCACACAACACGAGACGAGCCGTTTGGGCATCGCGGCCACCTTGAAGGGCCAGTAAATCGACAGCCAATTCTTCGGCTTCGTCCCACCGTCCCAACCCAACATGAAGAAGCATTTTCGCTTTCGTGGTGCGAATCATGTCCAAACCGACGAGGGTCGCTTCCCTGTCTTGCGTGGAGGACTCAAAGCGTTCGATGGCGGTGTTCCAATCATCCTTTGCTAAGAGTTCACTTGTGGGCCGCTGTTTGAGGTAAATCATATCACTCATGCCGCGCAGTCGCGTCCTGTCTTCGTCCATCGACGCATCAAAGTTGATCTCATCCAACTGCGCTGAACGTTTTCTTGAAAAAGCCCAAACGAACAGGAAGGCGACTTGCCCGCCCGACGCCAACATCCACGTTAATTGTTCAAGCATGTCTTTCTCGAGCACCATGCAAATATCGGCTTCCCACTCCCCACACTGAGCCCCTTGGGGGAGAAAACTGGAATCCCAAAAGGTGATCATCGCTAGGGCAAGTAGGAGCATGGATTGGCCAGCAAAGCCCGTGAAGCAGAAGTTGAGAACGTTGGCTTGCTGGATTGGCTCAGCACGAAGCAAGCGGCTGTCTGCAAGGCGAATGCCACCCCATCCTGAGATGTCTTGAATGTCGAGGAAGAGAATACGAGCCACTTCGTAGACAAACAGGAATCCGATGGCGGCCACGTTGAGGAGAAGGAAGAGGAGGAGCGTGGTGACAATCGGAACGCGAATGCCGGCCTGTGGGATGTAGGAGAACAGTTCAATGAGGCCAAAACCAAGCAATCCACCTTCCTCCATGTAGGTGGATTGAGGGCGGTATTCCGGTAGGTCCAGCACCCGGTCAGAATGAACGAACATGTCGGGGTTGTACAGCAGTAACACGAGTGAAAGAACGGTATTCACGGCGACAAACGGCATGGCA
>CEQW01019733.1_pt1 | contig 19938 bp, 10 predicted proteins | sample 530891 | NCBI WGS metagenome assembly CEQW01 (sample SAMEA2621066, study PRJEB7988) | marine metagenome | biome: marine biome (ENVO:00000447); feature: surface water layer (ENVO:00002042); material: "saline water (ENVO:00002010), including plankton (ENVO:xxxxxxxx)" | depth 5 m
GCCCTGTGGAACGTAATTGAAATGTATAACATGATTGGAAAACTCGTTAACTTTGCCGGCTTCTTCTATTGATCCCCTGTGTGGTTTAGGGATATGTATAACTTGCCAGTGAAGTACTTTCTCCATTTGTTTTAGAGTTTTGATGAGTAACTTCTTTTTAATCAGCAAATATTCAATCAAAATTAGAATTGGTAGACCTAAGACAATTATTGGTAGAGCCATAATCACTGCCAAGGGAAAAATAATCAAAGTTGGAAGTAATATAAAATGTGAAAGAGTAAGAGGATGAAATAAATCTGCCTCAATTAGACGCTGCTTTGATGGTTTTATCTTAAGGCCCCTTGCTAAATCGTTTAGTGTAGTTCTAAACGGAGACACTTGACGTCCAGCATCAATAATTTGTCTTACTGAATTGCGATATTGGGATTCCTCATGACCAATTCCAATAAAGAAACTCCATGCTAATCTCATGGGTAAAGCCATGACAATTGGTATGGACAGGATTGCCGTAGCCCACAGCAGTCCAGATACATCTAGTTCCGCAGCCATGTCCCGCTCAAACTGGTCTAACCGCTAATCCGGTTTGAATGGTTTGGCTGACAATTTAATTTGTGTCAAGTTTATCGACCATGGAGATTTCCCCGTAGTATGGGCAGAATTGCGGTTACAGATGGTATTTCTGATGAAGCAAAATCTTTGCTCGAGAAAAACGGTCATGAAGTTGTGGTAAAGTTCTATTCCAATGAGGAATTATTAGACGGAGTTCTATCAACTTTTGATGCCGTAATCGTTAGAAGTGCAACTAAAATTACCGCTGAAGTAATAACTGCTTCAAAGTCTAGTCTCTCAGTTATTGGAAGGGCTGGTGTAGGTGTTGACAATATCGATCTTGAGGCGGCCGGTAGAGCTGGAATACCAGTTGTTAACGCACCTAGAGCTTCTACCCAATCAGTTGTTGAATTAACCATTGCCCACCTTTTGTCTTCGGTTCGTAAAGTCCCTAAATCAGACCGGTCGCTTAGAGACGGTCAATGGGCTAAAAAGGCCATGAAAGGGTCAGAACTTGCAGGAAAAACTCTAGGATTAGTTGGGTTTGGTAGGATCGCTCAAGGCGTTGGAGCAGTTGCTCAAGTTATGGGCATGACGGTACATGCATTTGATCCATATTTGCCTCCTAAAGTTGCCAAAAGTCATAATACTAGGTTGCATAAATCAGTTGATGACCTTTTTTCTAATTGCACACATATCTCGATTCACTGTAACTTAACTGAAGAAACCCACCATTTAGTTAATTATGAGATGATTAAAAAAATGCCTGGTAAATCACGTGATGGCGTAAAGTGCGGCAACCATATTGTCAATTGTGCTCGTGGAGGAATAGTCAATGAATTAGATGTTCTAAGGGCACTTAACGATGAATCATTAACTACTGCGGCATTGGATGTGTTTGAAGTTGAACCGGTCCCAGCCGATTATGAACTATGCCAACATCCAAATTTTCATGGTACACCACATATTGGTGCTGCAACAATAGAAGCGCAGCGAAGAGTTGGAACTGATATTTCTAAAAATATAATGGCAGTTCTGCAGGGTAAGAAATGCGATTATATCGTCAACAAAAAGCATCTTTCTTGAGATTAATTTCAATAACCTATGACAACATAACTTATCCATAGTGTGATACCATGAATCGAACTAGAATCATAGTTCATTGTGACCTTGATGCATTTTATGCAGCTGTTGAAACCTTGCATCATGGATTTGATGAAGCAATCCCTCTGATAATTGGCTCAGACCCAGAAGGTGGGCGTGGAAGAGGTATAGTATCAACTTGCAACTATGCTGCTCGTAAGTTTGGTATTCGCTCCGCTATGGCCGTTAGTGAAGCATGGCGCAGATGTCCTGGAGCACCATATGGCAGCGGAATTTACATCAGAGGTAGTAGAGGCTTATACTCAAGAGCATCTCGTAAAGTGATGCAGATTTTACAAAAGCCCGCAGAATATTTTGAACAAGCAAGTATTGATGAAGCCTACTTAGATATTACCAATTTTGTCTCTGGTGATTGGGATGCAGCAGTGGCATTATGCCGTGATTTACAAGAGGAAATTATCAAAGAGATAGGGTTGTCAGCATCATTTGGTATCGCACCAAATAGGATATTAGCAAAAATGTCAAGCGAGGTGAACAAACCTAAGGGTATATTTCGAATTCTTCCCGACGAAGTAAGTCAATTTTTTGATTCTAGAAATATCAGAGAAGTGCCCGGTATTGGTAAGAAGAGAGCGACACAATTGACCGAATGGGGCATAACAACTGTTGATGAAATCTATGGTTATGGAGAAATTGCTCTTGCAAGAATTACTGGCGAAAGGTTTGCTAATTGGATTATGATGGTTTATGAGGGAAAAACATCTAGTGAAATCAGCCCACTTAGAAGTCGAAAATCAATTGGTAAGGAACATACCTTTGATTATGATAAGGATGACCATCAAGTAGTTCTTGAGTCGTTACTTAGTCTAGTACGTAGAGTGATGAAATCATCTCGTGAAGCAGGAGTTTCAGGTCGCTTGGCAGAAGTAAAAATTAGATACACTGGATTTGAAACTCATACCCATGGCAGGTCAATACCTGTGGCAATGGATGATGATGAGGTATTTACTGGACTAGCAAAGCGACTTTTTGCCAATAACGTACAACAGGACCGAAAAATTAGACTTATTGGATTTAGGTTAGGGCAACTTGATACGCCAAAAACTAAGCAAACACGTTTGTTGAATCTAACAAATGAAGAGGAATAATTATTCTAAGCTATGCATTGATGTTAGGATCTTAGAAAACTCATGTAAACTCTCAGGTATGACAATACCCGAAATTGGCTGATTTAAAGAAATTCCATTTTCCTTCTTGGTTGCCCAAACCTCACCATTGAAGGCCTGTAAATCTGTAGTGGCAGCTCTTAATTCTGCTTCCCGTGATTGGTTAGCAATAGCTGGGTTTGGAAATACATCTACATCAACAGCAGATTTACCATAGATGGTACTACTAATATGGTGAGTAAAGAATGGACATATAGGGCTAAAAGCACTCATAAAATCTCTAACTACGCGATGAATTGTCCATGCTGCTGCAGTATCACCATCATACAATCTTGATTTTACCATCTCGAGATAATGACTTGGTAATATTCCCGTGCCAAATGCCTTAAGATTTTGAGTGGCTGTGTATATATCCAAATTAGCCCATGATGTGTTGACTTCAGACATCATTGAACTAAATTCTGCTAATATCCATTCGTCCTCAGTATTTAGGGTGTCTGGTGTAGTGTCAAGATCGCTTGGAATTTCAAATTGCGAAGCAAATCTTGCAACGTTAAACAGTTTGGTTAACACACCAAAGTACTTTTTCTCAATTTCCTCTGGATTAATATGGAAATCATCACCAACTTGTGCATCACATGCTTTCCACAATCTGAAACATTCACTGCCAATTTTATTGGCCTTTAGGTTAACTGTTTTTTCTGGTCCTTTGACTTTCCATGAGCCAGTACGGCCACCTGCGCCACATTCAAGAACAGAGTCAGCGTCAATACCATTGCCCAATGATTTACTCATTTTTCTGCCCCAAGGGTCCATTCCTAGGCCATCTATCCAAACATGTTTAAAGCCGGGTTTGTCGAGTAGAAGGGCTGATTTTAGTAGGGTATAGTAAAGCCATGTTCTGACAATTTCTTTGCCCTGCGGTCGTAATGCTGTGGGAAATGCTTTTTCAAACACTGCGGGCTGGTTTAGATATCCACTGACAAATAGATTCGAATTAGATGAATCCATCCAAGTATCGAATACTTTCTCTTCGCCAACAATCTTACCCATGTCTGCCGCCATTGCTGAATAATCACCAATATCTTGGCGAGTTTTTCGATTTATTACTCGACTACCTTCTGGTGGAGATTCTCTCCATGGTTGAACGTAAATTCCAGATGGTGGTACTATGATGTGTTTACTATCTTCACTGTACCATATTGGTATTTCTGTGTGGTACCATCTGCGGCGAGAAATTGGCCAATCAATGCTTATGTTATCCATCCAATCGATTAAGAATTGACGATTTCTATGTGGATGAAATTCAATATCATCGATTAATTCTTTCATTCTACCTTGAATATGAGTTTGTCTGACATACCACTCTTTGAGTAAAATAATTTCAACGGGGTTTTTGCCTCTTTCTGATACTGGAACTTCTTGGTCTCGCTCTTCAATTTTGGCCACTTTACCATTATCTTCAAGATACTCAATAACTGAGTTTCGTGCTTCAATTACCGTCATATCAGACCATTGTCCAGCAATTTCAGTCATCCTCCCCTCCAAATTAATCGCTTGAAATGGAGTAAGTCCAAGTTCACGAAATACTGCAACGTCATTTTGATCACCAAAGGAACACACCATCAAAACTCCTGAACCAAAATCAGATTTGACAGATGGATGGGTCATGATTTTAACAGTATTATCTCGGCCATCTACTGGCAATGGTAGCGTAATTGTCTTGCCTACTAAATGACGATATCTGTCATCATCTGGATGAACAACAACTACTCCACATGCACAAATTAATTCCGGCCTAGTTGTAGAGATAATTATCTCACTGCCATCATCTAACTGCCATATTACATCAACAAGTTTTGTTTTACGAGGTAGGCGCTCAACTTCTGCATCAGCAATTGTCGTGCCCTCGACAGGATCGTAGATATTTGGTCGCAAATCCTCGATGATAGTGCCATTCTTGAATAATTCAACAAATATCGCCTGTGTTACTGCTCGATAATTCGGTGCGTCTGTTAGATATTCTTTTTCAAAATCACAAGATAGGCCCACTCTCTTTGCGGTGTTTCGCATGGCTTGCGTGAATTCCTCGATGGTTTCTTGACATAGCCCTAAAAATTCAGCTCGGTCATAGGTTTTCATTTTTCTTTTGGTATTTTTTTCAACGGTGAATTCTATGTTAATTCCGTTGCGATCAACACCCCAAGGGAAGTATACTTCTTTTCCAAGTAATCTTTGTGACCTTGCGATTACATCAATCATAGAGTATTGAGCAACTGCTCCAATATGCCAGGTTCCCGATGGATATGGTGGCGGTGTGTCGATGACAAATATCTCTTTACCAGAGTCTGGATTAAAACCGTATCTCTTGGTATATTCTAGTGCATCAGACGAATGCTCAGTCTGAATTTTCTTCTCTAGGTCTACTGACCATCTTTTCTCATTTAGTCTTGGAGTTGGCATATGCCCCACCGGCCCCACGCTCGTTAACAACACGGGTCCAACTCGCCCAATACTTACACGCTATCAAACCAACGGGTAAGTATTTGATTATCAATAACATTAGTCATATAGTCGGTAAACATTAGAAGCGGGTGCTCTTGGGTTAACATGGGAAGACTATGTCGGAAGGGAAAGATAATTCTAAACCTTCCATGGAAAGTCGTAAATTTTCCAAACGAATCGGTGCTTTAGCGGAGTATAGCCGAACTAAAATCCAAACAGGTGCCGTTGATTTAACTGCCCGTGTCAAGGACTTCCGTGCCAAATCTGCCATTGATGCAGTGTTAGAGGCCCCGGACCGGTTTAAACGTGAATGGCAAAAACACGGGGCAACTGGTGCAATAACCAAATATCCTGTGGCGGTGATCACAATTTTCTTGCTGTTAACAGCATATTTTGTATCTCAATCAGGGTTTCTAGATGATACGCGTTTTGATGACGATCCTGATAACCCTGCACTAAATGTTAATGGAGATATGGAAGTTTACCTTCCGGAAGGAAGTCAAGTGGCTGAATTAATTAGTTTAGTCGAAGAAGATTGGTCTACTAACGTGATGATTATTTATGTTGAATCAGGTACAAGAAATATTACCGACCAGAGAATTTTACAAGAGATGAGTTATGTTGAAAAAGAACTTAATCCATATCTTTCAGACTCTGAAAACGATAGGGTCATTTACATTCTTTCATTATCAACAGTACTCAAAGAAGTCAATTCAAGTGCTCCAAGAGTAAGAGAGGCGTTCGTTACTGAACTTGGCCAACTAGGATGTGCTCCTGGTTTAGATGAATGCGCGACTGCAGATGCTGCTGAAGCAATTAACACGGCATTTGCTGAGACAGATGACCAGTTTGGCGGTTCATATGAAATTCCTAGTCAGACTACAATTGATTTAGTAATCAATGAAATGTATGAAGAGGATGGAACTCCTACGCCAGGTCTAGATAAATTGGCCAGAGATGTTTGTACTGGTGGTGATGGAGATTGTGGTGGTCCAGATGGTTTACTTGATAGAGCGATTATGGCAGTAGCAGTTACCGAAGACCCTGATTATCCAGCTAAAGAACTAATAAAATATACTCAGGAAAAATTAGATGACCTTAGCACCCAAGAAAGGTATTGTGATGATACCAATGGTGATGGTGTTCCAGACCCAGAATCTGGTCTCTGTGATTGGAACGATCTAAACCTAACAATGACATTAACAGGTCCTGTTCCAATCACCAATGCTGTCACAGAATTCTCCTTCAAGCTGTTTTGGGAAATATTCCCAACTGCAATTGTCTTAGTTGCGCTTGGATTATTCATATTCCACTCTGACTTATTACAGACAGGTATTACAGGAATGAGGCCCATACAGGGAATTAAGGTGGTGATTATTGCAGGTCTACCGACGCTATGTGCCGTTTTTTGGACGCTGGGGATTATTGGTGCGACCGATTATGAAGTTACGATGACTGTTATCATAGTTGGACCAATTTTACTTGCTTTAGGAGTGTCATATGGTTTGCACATCACTAATCGGTATGCTGAGGAAGATGGTACGAAGTCAGAAAAGATGCGTGCATCATTATCTTCAACCGGAAAAGCAGTATTTTTATCCGCTGTTACCACTGTTATTGGTTTTATATCTCTAGTATTTACTCCCATGGCTCCGATTCAAACGGTTGGAATTGCCCTTTCGGGAGGGATCATTGTTGTTTACGTTCTTACGATGTTTATGGTGCCAAATCTAACATTATTACTCGATTTAAGGAAGCCTAAACACCCTCCACTGAAAGCATTTGAAGTGTTAGTCGAAGCCCCGGTTAAGTACAGTAGAGCAATCATTGGAGTATTTTTGTTGCTAATACTCCTTTCAGCTACTATGGGCCAGGCAAATGTTAGGGAAGATATTGACCTGCTTGGTATGGCTCCAGAAGGTGAAGCACCAGTGATTAAAATGAAACAATATTCTGACGATTTTAATGCTGGACAAATCGGTATGGTGCTTATCCATGCAAATGTTACCGGTGATACTAATGACGCTGATACTGGAAACGATGATCCAGCCGAGAATCTTAAACGAATAGATCAATTGGAAAGTAAATTAAACACTGTCAAAGATACTTCAGCAGTATCAATTGTCTTTTTGATGAAATCTACAGGTTTTGCACCGACGGTGTCAGGTACTCAACTATATGAATTTGTTAATCTAACTCCACTACCTGATGACATAAAGGAAACTGCTGAAGTATTACTTAATCAAGAAGTTACGGCTGATGCTTCATTTTGGGATTTACTAATACAACCCGATAATTATGGCTTACCAGGTACCAAACAATCTCAAATTTTCTTACTGAACGTATTTTACGCCTCCATCACCGATGAAACTAGAGAGATTTTCATCAGTGAAGATTTTGATAGAACTCTAATCTATGTTGACATGCCGTTTATACCCGTTGCAGAAACTGCGTCTAGCGTTGAAGAAGTCAATAAACATGCAGATTCGTTTAGATCAGTAGATAGCGGTAGAGCAGAGCATCTAACCGGTGTTGCTGCGACCGCGATTGAAGTAAACCAATTAATTGTTGGTTCTCAATATACCTCGCTGGCATTTGCAATTATTCTAACCCTAATTGTTTTAGCAGTCGTCTTCAAAGACGTTAAGTATTCTTTTTGGACCACATCTCCAGTTATCGCTACAGTTGCTTTGCAATGGTTAGTGATGTGGCAAATGGATGTCACATTATCGCTAGTAACGGTGATGATTGGCTCTATTTTAGTCGGAGTTGGTGTTGATTTCTCTATCCACATATCTAATAGAATTAGGGAATTAGGTGGTGGTGTAAAAGCCATCAAGACTGCTGCAGTTGGAACGGGTATGTCATTGTTTGAGGCTGCAGTAGTGACCTCTTTAGGTATGATAACAGCCTACCAAATCCCAATTCCAGAAATCAAACCTTTCATTACGGTAATTCTGATTTTATTATGGGTTGCGGCTGCAAGCGCGCTAATATTGTTACCGGCAATATTCGTAACACTAGATAAAATGGGCATTGGGGCGGTAAGTAGTTCAACAGGTATGGCAAGAAAATTGGGATTAATCTCTGGCCAAAAATCTGATGTTGATGTCTTAGATGAGGCTATTTCTGACGAAATCAAAGATGCATGGTAATCCAAATCTCAAAAGAGCGGGAACGTTTGGAAGCATCATGGCCGGCTATTGGTTAATGAAGTCAGAACCTCATGTATATCCTTACGAGCAATTAGTTGCCGATGGTTCTACTCATTGGGATGGTGTAAGAAATTACCAAGCTAGAAACATGATGAGAGATGATATGAAAATGGGTGACTTGGTGTTATTTTATCACTCCAATCACAAGCCTCCTCATGTTGCTGGAATCGCTAGAGTTTGCAAAGAGGGATATCCTGATTTTACTGCTCAAGATCCCAATTCAAAATACTTTGATGAAAAAGCCAATCCAGAAAACCCCCGCTGGATGATGGTAGATATTGAACCAGTCATGGGGCTGGAAGAAATTATTCCATTAGATGCGATTAAGAATAATCCTGAATGTGATGGGATGTTACTAGTAAAAAAAGGGCAGAGACTCTCTGTACAACCGGTTGAAGAAGAACATTTTTCTGCCGTCCTTCGAATGGCTAAAATGACACTTGCAGATTTGAGTTGAGATAATGGTTAGAGCACAAATTCCAGTTGCTACAAGGGCTGCTAATATTGAATATGCTATACGAGATGTAGTTGTACCGGCGACAAAATTAGAAGCAGAAGGACACAAAATACTGAAACTTAACATTGGAGATCCTATTGCCTACCCTGGATTACCAACTCCAAAACATATGGTTGAAGCATATGTAGATGCATTGAGAAATGGCAGTAACGGCTACTCACCGTCTTATGGCATTCCTGAGTTGCGATCTGCAATTGCTCAAGATGAAAGAGGCAAAGGCTGGCCAGCAAGACAAGAAGACATCTATGTTTGTCATGGGGTCACTGAAGCCTTGCAAATTATATTTGCCGCTACATTAGAGGAAGGTGACCAAGTTCTTGCCCCTGGACCTCATTATCCTCCATACATGGCTTATCCTCAGATGTACGGTGCAGAAACAGTAGAATACCAGTTGAATCCAAACGATGGTTGGAAATTAGATTTTGCAGATATCGAAGCCAAAATGTCTGATGATGTTAAACTTCTAGTTTTGATTAATCCTAATAATCCATGCGGTGCTGTTGTTGGGAAAGATGAAATTTTCCGTCTATTATCAATTGTCAGAAAATATCCAAATTGTATAGTGATTGCAGATGAGATATACGATGGACTAGATTTTACTGGTGAGCAAAAAAGTGTAGCCAGTCTTTCACCTGATGTGCCAGTTTTTGTCTTGAATGGTGTTTCTAAGGTATTTTATGCACCAGGTTGGAGAATTGGCTATCTAGGAATACATGATCCAAAAGCAAGGCTAACATTGGTAAGAGATGGTATCGAGCGATTACTTCGTTCTAGATTATGTGCCTCAACTCCTGCCCAATTGGGATACTTAGCTGGACTCGATTCAGACCGCACTTGGATGAAATCATATTCTAATAAAATTATTGAACAAAGAAACCTCTGTGTTGAGAGAATTTCCAAAATAGATGGCTTAGAAGTTCAATCATCCGGAGGAGCATTCTACATGTTTGTCAAATTAGTTGATCAAAAGTGGCATGAAAATGATAAGGATTTTGTATTGCAATTATTACATGAGGAGCATGTTCTAGTGGTTCATGGGAGTGGATTTTCTGCTGAACTGGGAAAAGGTCATTTTAGAATCGTTTATTTACCAAATATTGATGTTTTAAACGATGCATTCGACCGCATAGAGCGGTTTTTAATTCGTCACAGAGATTAATTACCGAAGTATTCATGTGCGTAGATTACTTCGCTAGCCCATGGATAAAAAGAAAATCGGCTTATTGCTGATTTTATGTTTTGTCTTTTTCCAACTGTTTTCAAAGGTAGTCTCAGCGGAGGGTTCTGATGAGTCAGGTTTTGATATCATGTATTTGGCGCCTATTTTTCTTGGTTTTTTTGTTGCATTCCTAATGTGGAAATGGTTTATTCCAGTGCAATTGGCAAATTTACAAGTTGCGTTTGAAATTGATGATGATTTGTATGAAGTTCATCGCGTGACAAGGGATAATGAAGATGCTAGAGATTTACTCTCTGAAGGTTCAGTAGGATATGGTCTAGGTCTATACATGATGGGTATGACAGGAGTTTTGATACTTATTGGCGAGTTCCTTTTTGACCCAGACTATTTTTACACTCCCACGCTTTATTTAATCGGCATACTTGTCGGAATTCCAATTTTGATTTCACCATGGGAAACAATGAATGCTCAACTCTCCAAGAATCGTAGCCAAGTCAATAAAAGCGCAATAATTGACTTCTTCCGACGTACATTGACTCTTTTCATAATTGTTGGTATAACCTTTGCTTCTCTACTATATGGTCTGCAAGAATCTGAAGGGGCTGTAATTGAACCATTTTGGTTGGCTCTTGCAATGTTAGTTTTCATGTCCCCGACCATTTTTGCCTACGGTAGGATAATGGGTGCTTCTTGGAATATGCTGCTCATTGGAAAATGGCGTACGTCAAATGGCAAAAAAAACCCAATTGATCCAGATAAACCAGGATTTGTCAATAGATTCTTCTCATTACTACTTGTTATATTTCTGATCACAATGCCCATCACTGCCCTTAATGGCATAGTGACAGTCCTACATGTTCTAATCAATAATCCCGATAATTCAACCGAAGTGCTAAATTATGGTGGTATTATTGGCTTTTCGATATATGAGAGAATTGACCTAATATCAGAGATATTATTCCATTGGGAGTTTATCAAAAGTTTGCCCCAGTTCCTATCTCTATACTTGTCGCTAAACATTGCTATTGTGGGATTGGCCTTCATATTTGAATTAACTAGAAACTTGATGCTAGGCGGCCAAAGTTTTGGCGGAGTATTTGGAGTGATAATCGATAATCCAAGGGATATTAGAACTGAAGTCGATGCCCAAACTAGACAATTAAAATTTGCCTTTGCTGGATTTTCTGGATACACAGTTTTACTTTTGCTGCTAGTTTGTTACAAAGAATTTGGAAGTTTAATGCCCTTTACAGATTCGCTTGAAGCTAATAATTTTGATGAGGGTATGCGTTTATTGGCAACCTGGATGTTTATTGCAGTGGGGCAATTGGTTTTCTTACTGACGTGGTTGGTATCAATAATCAGATTTACCCATTTGAGAAATTTGAGATTTGACCTTAATCCAGATGAAAGACGTGAAGGCGCTGTCAGAATTGCTGGTGGAGACTGGATGAGAACACTGGTTGACGAAGCTGCTTTGCAAGAAGACCTTGATACTCTTATTAGATTCCAACGGCGTTCCTTAAGCGGTGATGAATCTGTCATAAGGTTCGAGAAGGGTCGTGCTAGGATGTGGGAATTGGCCATAAGGGGACTTTGGCCTTCGGCTATAGAAGAAGCTAGAAAAGTCCTTGCGCAATCTGGCGGTGATGATGACATTGCTAGAATGATTATTGCAACTGGTCACATGGCATCACGTAGGTTAGACGCTGCTAGAGATGCACTTCACGGACTTGAGCAACCTGAAGGATATGATGAACCAGAATTACTGGCCTTTGTTTGTGAATGGTTAGACCCATGGAGTGGGAATGTCTCAGAGGATGATTTTTGGGATTGGGAAAATAATTCATGCATCAATCATTTACAGCATCTAACTCAAATGATTAGAGGATGGAATCCTAAACCAAATAATGACTTTTTGAATAAAGATAGACTTTCCAGAAATGCTCAGTTATCTATGATTTCTCTTATGCGTGGTCAAAGAATGCATGACGAAGCTTTAGAACTAGCTTTGAAGTTGGTAAGGGCAGATCCAACAGGGGTAAGGCCTAGAATAGCAGCTTCATTATGCTTAATTGACAAGGGCGACTGGCATAGTGCTCGCTCAATAATGGCTGAATTAAATGAAAGTGACAAATATGATCCAAGAGTTATGGCTCTTTCTGCAATACTTGGTCAACCTGTCGACGTCGAGGAGTTTGAGGTGGCACTCGTTAAGGGTGAAGGTAAATCTATGAAGAAATGGATTAATCAGGCACCGTGTAATTCAGTAGCAGCACTTGACGTTAAAGGCGGTATGGATGAAGCAATCAATGCCAATCTTTTGATAACCGCTCATGAAGCAACCAGAAGACAAATGACTCCAAGATATCAACCTGGGAAATTATCGTTTGTATTTAATTTCTTTATTCTAGCGCCTCTATGGATCCTAATTGGGATATATTTGTTTACCGAAGTAGGTCAAATGGAAGGGCTAATTAGCACCGCCATATTAATGACAACACATTCTACTAGTCGTCGAGTTTTACGGCAACAAAGGAAGTTAATCAGACATAGAGATCAAAAAGCAATGGTCGCTTATGCCAAGAGAATGAAACGATTCAAAGTAGTCCCAAAACGAGATAATATCCCTGTTGGCACACACTTACTATTGTCTGGAATACTAGTGTCGGTAAATGGTGTTGTGCTGGATATAGGACTCCCCGGGTGGATGACAGAACATTTACCTAATGAACCAGATAAAGCAATCAAGTCAAGATTGAAAAGACGAAGCAGCAAATTGTCAAAATCACGTCCGCCTAGATTGAAGCCACTAGGCGACGGGTGGTGGTTAAAACGTCCTAAAGAAGACGATTCTGATACTCCAGTACTAGAGCGGCTAATTGGTAAAGTTGCCTATCGAGGCAGACCCGGATATATCGATCGCAAAAAGGGTGTTGGAGCTCGACCAACTGGTAAAATTCCCGGAAAATCTCGTCCTGCACACACATTAGATTTGAACAGGAGAGGTATACCAACCAATACAATAATTTCTGAAAGAAATTCGGCTAAGCCTAAATTTGTGCCTAAATCCAAGGTACAAAATTCTAGAAGGCCACCATCTAGAAGGAAAAAAAATAATTAACAGTAATCAATTTGTTCAAAGACCTAGTTGACTACCGTGGTTCATGGGCGAAGTACCGGGTTCTTGGAAACCAAATAATGAGACATTAGCAAAAGCCAATGCGGTGATGGATGCCACCAAGGCCAGTGGTGATTTGTATAGGAATGGTCTAGGCATGATTGCTTCCGAGAATATAATCTCTCCAATGGTCCAAAAAATAGTTGCTAGCGACTTGCATGGCAGATATGCAGAAGGTTTGCCGGGCAAAAGATATTATCAAGGATGTGATGATTTTGATACTATTGAAAGTCTGGGTATTTCTTTAGCTAAACAGGTTTTTGGAGCTCAATTTGCTAATATCCAATCAACATCTGGAACGGTTTCTAATATTGCTGCTCTAAAGGCACTTGCCAAACCTGGGGACAAAATCACTGCAGTCTCCACTGCAGATGGAGGTCACATTTCCCATGCCAGAATGGGTGCTGTTGGGCTCAGAGATCTTGATTTGTCTACCTATCCATGGGATATTGATCGTATGGAGCCGGATATAGATGGTGCATGCAAATTAATTCGAGAAATTAGTCCGAAAGTATGCTTGATAGGTCAATCGGTATTTTTATTCCCCACCCCGCTTAAAGAAATTGCAGCCGCAGCACATGAAGTTGGAGCATCGGTTATGTATGATGGAGCCCACGTTCTTGGACTCATTGCTGGAGGTCAATTTCAAGATCCTTTACGAGAAGGTGCTGACATAATGACTGGTTCATCCCACAAAACATTCCCGGGCCCACAAGGAGGTTTCTTATTATCTTCTTCCGAGGATGAGAAAGTCCAAAAAAGGCTTAATAATGCTATTTTCCCAGGCGTTTGTTCATCCTATCATCTACATCATGTGGCTGGGAAAGTAGTCGCATTGGCAGAATTTGAAGAATATGGTGAGACGTATGCTAAGGATATTGTAAAGAATTCTAGAGCACTAGCTGAATCTTTGGCGGCTGAAGGTTTTGATGTACTCGCAGAATCACGAAATTATACCGCTTCTCATCAAGTGTTAACAAGACACGGCGATATAGACTCAGGTGCGGGTGCTAAGGCTGCGAAAACCTTGGAGGATGTAGGTATAATTACCAATATGAATATGCTGCCAGGTGATACTAAGGCCTTGACGCCATCTGGACTAAGACTTGGAGTTCAAGAATTGACAAGGGTCGGAATGGGCAAAACTGAGATGGCAGAAGTTGCCAAATTATTCGCTAGAGCACTTATCCACAATGAGGACTTGAATAGAGTGAAACAGGATGTTAAAAATCTTAAGTCAAATTTCCAAACAATAAGATACTGTTTCAATGAGGAAGAGCAATCTGGTTACATTTTATGATGTGTAATTATGCCACTTATCGAGGATAATATAGACACTCATGATGAAGACTTGACGAGAAAATTTTGGAATCAGTTTACCCTTCAACAATCCGGTGAAATGGCAGATGATGACAAAAACACATGGGTTATTTTTCACGAAGATGAATTTAACAAACTTATCTATCATTATGAATCAATAATTTCATCACCAATTGGTAGGATATTACATAATTCTGCTGCGGATTCTTTGGAATTGGTAATTGCTAATTTAGCAACTATTAGGGCTAAGTTTTTCGGTAAAAGACAATTGAATAAAAGGTTAGTAGAACTTTGGGAATTATGCGGTTGGGGAACAAATAATTTCAATAATTCGACAATCAAAACTAATTTGTTTGCTTCAGTAGCAGCTGGATTTTATTTATCAACAGTAGAATTATTAGAAAATCGCCGGTATAAGCTTGAATGGTCGCAAAAATCCACTCATATAATTGACTTTAAACGTTCAAATGTGAATAATGTAATGCCCCATCCAAAGTTGATTAAATCAATACCATGGGCTTATTTAGACGATTTAAAAGCAAGCATAATTAATTGTGATGTCAAACTTGAATCTCAAGAACTAGGATGGTCTATTGAAGGGAGAACATCTTTCTTGTTGCCCTGTGACTTCTTCAACAGAGTAATTCAAAATTCCTCCGGTTTTGTTGAGGAGTTACCTAGTAAAATATATGAAAAATGGGATTTAGTTGGTCTTGATGAGATCTATTCGAATGGCTTAATTGCTATGCTTGAATCCGCTAAAGAAGTATTTTTGTCAATGGATAACTTCGTTTATCTGAGAGATGAACAAGATTGGGATAAAACCATTTTTAAACATATGACTTGCTTTGGTTATGCAACTCCACAATTAGTTAGACAAGATGAATTTACCAGTATTTTTCAAATGAATTTAACGCCTAGTTTACCGTTGTCCCTAGGAAAATTAGTGGGTCTCTGGGAAAGAGCAAACGGTAAGGTCGCAAAATGCCGAATAACACGTGACAAGCGGGTTATAAACGTCGAGATATCTCCTTTGCTAGAGTACATTTTGGAAGACACAAATTAGGTCAAGTATGGTTAACCTCTATAACCGATAGATGTAGACCGTGGTATACCGGCGTTTAGCCAAGTGATTGTTATGTCTTTGAATCCTAATCAAATGGCCTATGTTGCGATTGTCTCCACTCTGATATTTGGCTCTATATTTGTTGGAGTTTCAGGTGTTTTACAAACCAGTGAAGGTTTAGGAAATTTCGAGAGTGCTGTAGAAGAAGATATCATCGGTAATGGAATTACCACTAACGAAGCTCTGGACTCTGATGGAGACGGACTAGCCGATATCTTAGAACAAACTCAATACGGGACTGATCCTGAAGATGTCGATACAGACGGCGATGGGATGTCAGATGGCTGGGAAGTCGAACACGGGCTAAATCCTCTAGACGATGGTGAATCAGACCCATTAGAACAAGATCCAGGTGAGGCAGACATCACTAATGGGGAACAGGAGAACGAAACGGATTCATGGCCAGACCCCAACCAAGGGCCAAATGGCGACCCTGATAATGACGGACTAACAAATCAACAAGAACAGGAATTAGAAACAGACCCACAGCGTTCTGATACCGATAATGACGGCTTGAACGATAAGTGGGAGTCTACTTTTATGATTGAAGTTGAAATCCCTGGCGGGTCATTCACCTTATTTGACCCACTAAATGGCAACTGGGATTGTGTCTTATTGACTGCTGATGTAAAATTAATGCTTACAGAAAAATATAATCTAGATGACACAACTCCATCATGGGAGGAAATGGGTAATAGTTTTGATCAGCACTCATGTGACAATGTTCTGGATTTTGATAACGATGGTTTGGCTAACTTCCAAGAAGAAACATTTGGAACAGATCCAACAGCAGAGGATTCAGATGGTGATTTATTATCTGATGCTGAAGAGATTTCCAGAGTAAATTTACAACTGACTAGAGCAGTAGGTATATTCAAGAGTTTCGATAGAAATGGACAAGACGTCTACCGAAATTGCAACGAGCAAATTAGGGAAGACAACAGTCAAACATTTGAATTCCCGGCGCCATTTATGGACAAAAACAACTCATGGTTTTACCTTGATGATGACGGTGACGGATTACTAAATGGCCCATCTGATTGGGATTCTGATGGTGATGGAATGCCAGATGGATACGAGTACTGCTACTCGATATACCCTGAACAGAATGTAATCTCAGCTCTCAAACTAACTTCTTTAGAACAAGGTGACGTATTAAGTCCAAGTAATCCCTCTGACGGATTCTTTGATTGGGATGATGATGGATTAAATAATCTAGAGGAGTATGGTTCTGCACTTATCTTTGGAGCTGAGAATTTTACATCACCATGGCAAGAGGACACCGACATTGATGGGATGCCAGATGGATGGGAAACCAATAATGGTTTGAATCCAAGAGATAGCAGTAACGGTGATGAAGACCCAGACATGGATGGATGGGATAGAGATGGAGATGGTGCTGCAGTATACGAAGACTTGGTGTTCAATACTCGCGTCATTCAAATTTACAAGAATATAGGTGATACCGTTGCCGAAGGGGAAACTGTAGTTAGAGCTGAGTATACTAAAGCAGGTGGGCAAACAGAGTTTGTGTCAATAAAAGCAACATCGTCTGGAACAGTTTACCAAATGTATGTCTCGGTAGACCAAATAATAACCTCTAGAGATACGGTATGGTTTGTTGTTGTAGAGGACAACGAACGATTCACTAACCAAGATGAGTATGAGGCCAAATACAAAAATAATGAACGGTTTGATGAGAATGGTCAACCAAACTTGATAATTGGTCGTTCAACAGATCCAATGGATTCGGACACTGATAATGATGGGCTAATCGATGGTATTGAAGTATTTGGATGGGAAATTCTCGTGGTTAATCGAGGTGTCGAAATCACACTTGTAGTTTCAGACCCAGGCCTTCCAGATACAGATGGAGATGGGCTGTCTGATTTCTTAGAGTATTCTTCACTTTGTGACTCAGGATCTAATGCTTCTAATCCAGATACCGACGGCGATGGATTAGACGACCAATTTGAAGCAACTGGTGGCGGAGGCACTTTACAATGGCCAGTTGGTAGTGGTGAAGCATACACCACAAGTCCTTGCGCCTTTGATACAGACAATGACGGTTTAGAAGATGGAGAAGAGGTAATTATTGGAAAAGACGGATTTTTGACCCATGCTAACAATTCAGATACAGATGGTGATGGACTAAAAGACGGTAATGAAGTTCTTTATATTCCTCGGCCATTCCAAGAGCAAACTCATCCATTGGTTAATGACACAGACGGCGATGGTATGCTAGACGGATGGGAGATGCAAGTTCAATCAGAAGAAGATAACACTAACTCCCATAGTTTATGGGTAGCAACAAGTTCTTGGAATCTTCCTAATTGTGTTCCAACCCAAACCAATAACTGTGCAAAAGATCCTGGTGGATACATCTGGATTAATACCTTAGGTGGCTTCGTACAGGAAAAACAATTTGAGGTATCAGAAATGAATTTGTCAGGGTTTAGCGTTCCAAATAATCCACTTTGTGATTGTAATGGTAGGTGGGCACTCGATCCATCAGATCAGTCTGGCATAAGCCGCCTTCCGGATGCCACTTATGATATCGATAATGATTCATTGATGAATGGTGCTGAGGCACCAGATAAATGGAATACCAATCCTGTCGACAAAGATTCGGATGGAGATTTGTTGTTTGATGGTTGGGAAGTAAAATATTCACAATACGCCATCGAATCAGGTTTAGTTGACAATGCTAGTTTGTCAGCATATGGTGCCAGAGGAGTACTAGACCCGTCGATGATTGATAGCGACCTTGATGGTATTGATGATGGCCAAGAGGACCCAGATGAAGATGGATTGAACCAAACTGGTCTACTGAAAAGATACTGCCCGGGTTATGATGATCCTTCTAATGCTGAATGCCACATTGACATCAATACTCCTGATGGTAAACAATTCTATGATAATCTAGCCAATTACACCAATTACGAAGAAATGCAGAACAATACCAATCCTGTATCAAATGATACTGACGGAGATGAATGGAATGATGGGCCAGAAGTCTATTTCCAAGATCATGATAGCGACGGCATGGCAACAGGTTGGGAATATCACTTTGATTTTGATCCATATGATGCTGCTGATCGTATGTTTGATACCGACGGTGACGGACACGTAAATTACTGCGAATACAAATGGGACACCAATCCTAGAGACCCGATTAGTTTCCCTGGCCAAGGTGAACTTTGTGACCCGTTTGCCTGATTAATGAACATACAGAGATAAACTTCTTGACTAATACGACTTTGTTAGAATCATGGGCAAGCGTATTGTAACGGTGACGTGTACAATCTTAGTTGTCTTTTCTATGCTGCTATGTAATACCTCGGCAGAAACCGGCAATGGTCACAATAATCCATCTGAAGGTTTGACCATTAACCAAACCGATGGAGAACATTTTATTGAATATTTGAATCTAAGTGGCACATCTAACTTTCCAGCTAGTGAACTGAGTTGGTCAATCTACGAAATATCACAAGGTGTTGTTAATAATGGGGATCCAATAAACCAATCTAACATTTTTGAAAAAGTTACCATTGAAAATGATGTATGGTATTGGGAAGTATCTATTTTTGTCGGTCAGTTTAATTGTACGTGTGATTTTACCATAAAGCATCAATCTCAAAATCATCACCATCAAAGAACAATCTCAGTATACCTTGGTGAGTCTAACCACTTCCCTATCATCGAAAGTATTCCTTCTTTCCAATTACCTAGTGATGCTTATGATGTCGTTCTCAATTATGCCGTTACATGGCCAATTAGTGAGGGTGAATCATTAGCAGGATTAAATATTTCAATGTTTAAAGCAGAAATTTGCCAATATTCTGGTGAGGCATGCGTGAGCAATTCGTTTAGCGTAGAATTGCCGTATACAGTGTCAGATGATGGATTATATGTGATACAAATTAGTCAGGAAGAAATTGGGTTAAATGATGGAAATTGGTTATTTGATATTGTATTTAAAGACTCATTTTTGAGAATTTCTAATCTACACAGCAAAGTGTTAACATTCGATACAAACCCCCCAAATGTCACTATTTTTGGTAATCAAAATATT
>CEQW01000130.1_pt1 | contig 19854 bp, 7 predicted proteins | sample 530891 | NCBI WGS metagenome assembly CEQW01 (sample SAMEA2621066, study PRJEB7988) | marine metagenome | biome: marine biome (ENVO:00000447); feature: surface water layer (ENVO:00002042); material: "saline water (ENVO:00002010), including plankton (ENVO:xxxxxxxx)" | depth 5 m
CCCGAGAAGTCAATGCCAATGAACCCAACGGTCCCCTTCTCATTTACCATTATGGGAAATAATCATCTGCAAACCTGCTTACAGGACCCCATGGACGACGTCGAGGCGCTGAAGAAAGAAGCAGGGATCGCGGCATGTCGATATGTAAAAAGTGGAATGAATGTTGGACTAGGAACTGGATCGACTGTCAAGTATACGATAGTTGAGATTGGAAGAAGGGTATCCGAAGAAGGACTAGAGATAATCGGTGTGCCCACTAGCGAAGCTACAAGGGAACTGGCACAGGAACTAGGAATACCTCTTATGGAAATTTCCGATGCCAAATCGTTGGATTTAACAATCGACGGAGCAGATGAATTTGACAGTCATTTCTCTCTAATAAAAGGAGGAGGAGGAGCCCTTACAAGAGAGAAAATAGTGGCTAATCTCTCAAAATCAATGATTGTCGTTGCCGATGATAGCAAGAGGGTAGATGTCCTTGGTAAATTCAATCTTCCAGTTGAAGTCAGTCCCGAAAAATACCTATCTGTAATTGAAGAGATATCAACCATATGCCCAGGAAAGATCCTTTTGAGACGTAAAATCACAAATCTCCGAGACGAACAGAAAATCTATGTCACTGATAATGATGGTTATATCTTAGATTGCGAGTTTGGCCCCACTATTACTAATCCTGGTGAAATGGAACGTATGATATCTGTAATTGATGGTGTAGTTGAGGTCGGTCTGTTCGTGGGGATATGTGATGCAGTATTCGTCGCCTCGCCTTCAGGAGTGGATATTATGGTCAATCCCAAAGGAAGACTCTCCTAAGTTTGTCACCCGTGGCCATTAAATCGGAATAGCCATTCGGAAGGCCGGGTCTGTAGCTTAGTCAGGTAGAGCACCCGGCTCTTAACCGGGCGGTCGCGGGTTCGAACCCCGTCAGACCCGCCAAACACAGCTTGCGAGGCAACCATATACCACGGGCCACCTGAGGTGAGCGGGGGAGACCATGAGCAAGGAGTTCTGGATAGGTGAAGTACTGTCCGGGAAATACGATGATGCAGAAGTCGAGCTATGTGGCTGGGTGCATAGAACTAGGGGCTCCAAGAAAATTAGATTCGTGGTACTCAGAGACTCAACAGGTACACTTCAATGCGTGATCAAGAGGGAAACAGTAGGAGACGAGTGCTTCGAATCACTTTCCAACGCACTAATAGAATCGAGTATACGTGTCAAGGGTACTGTAAAAAATACGGATAGGGAACACGGTCACGAGCTTGTCATCGAAACGGGAACAGTTATCGGACACGTCAATCCAGAAAATCCATTTCCAATCACAGAATCTGCAATGGCCGAGGCTGACGGAGGGGAAACGGAGTTTTTACTCGATAATAGGCACTTGTATCTGAGAACAGGTAGGATGACCAAGATGCTCAAGATCAGGTCCACAGTTTTCGGTGCCGTACACTCCTACTTTAGAGAACGCGAATTCATAGAGTATCAGGCCCCAAACTTTGTTGCCGGAGCAGTGGAGGGAGGGAGTACTCTCTTCGAAGTCCCATACTTTGGAAAGAAGGCCTATCTGACTCAATCGTGGCAACTTTACGCTGAGGCGGCAATGCCCGCATTAGAGAGGCTCTACACAATCGCGCCGTCTTTTAGAGCCGAGAAAAGCAGAACAAGACGCCATCTGACCGAGTTCTGGCACGCCGAGATGGAAATAGCATGGGGCGGTAATGATGAGGTAATGAATCATGGAGAGGCCCTAGTTAGAAGTATAGCGAGTTCCCTTTTGGAGGAAAGAGAAGCCGAGTTATCCGAACTAGGTAGGGACCTTGGTCTAATTCAGAACTATGCCGACTCTAGCTATCCGAGAATGAGGTATGACGAGGCTATCGAGTCTCTACAGCAGAAGGGAGTTAATGTGGAGTGGGGACAGGACCTTGACTACACCAAGGAAAAGATCCTTACTCAAGATTTCGAGGTTCCACACTTCCTTACTCACTACCCACGAATTGCTAAGCCATTCTACCACAGGCCAGATCCAGAAGATCCCAAGTATGTACTATGCCATGATCTACTCGCCCCAGAGGGCTATGGGGAGATAATAGGCGGAGGGGAGAGGACATGGTCCGAATCTGAGATTCTTGAGAGGATCGATGAAGAGGGCACACCGAGGGAGCCCTACGAATTCTACATAGATGTCAGGAGATACGGGGGAGTCCCACATGGTGGATTCGGGATGGGGGTAGACAGAGTCTGCGCATGGCTTTCTGGAGCGGATCACATCAGGGAGACAATACCATTTCCAAGAGACAGTAGACGCGTCACGCCATAGGCGTGTCACCCGAATCACTCTTACGCCTTAGCCATCTGGGATATTCATGACGGACGACTGGAGGACTCTTGACATCGCCAATCCAACAGACGAACACTCTATGCTAAGAGAGATGGTAAGGGCTTTCGTCTCTGACGAAGTCGAACCACAGGCACTGGAATTCAATAGAGATGAGAAATTCAATACTGATTTATTCAGAACACTCGGAGACTCCGGTCTCCTGGGTATTTCTGTCCCCTCAGAGTATGGCGGAGGAGGAATGGATGCTACGGCGGTCGCAATAATCAATGAAGAGCTTTCATACTCCGATCCCGCATTCTGTCTAGCATATCTCGCTCATGACCAGCTAATGGTCAACAACCTGGCTCAGAACGGAAGCCATGAACAGAAATCAAGGATCCTTCCCAAAGTGTGTAGCGGGGAGTGGATTGGGTGCATGGCAATGAGCGAACCAGATCATGGCACAGACGTAATGGCGATGGAGACTAATGCAATTCAGAGAGACGACGGAAATTGGGTAATCAATGGTACGAAGATGTGGATAACGAATGGGGCCATCGATGATGATGGAACGCCTGCGGACATAGTCTGGCTTTACGCAAGAACCGGAACCGACTCCAAGGGCCGAGCAGAGATTACAACATTCCTTGTAGAGAGGGGCATGGAGGGATTCTCCGTGGGCCAGAAAATTATCGATAAGCTAGGAATGAGGGCTAGCAACACTGCTGAGCTTGTTTTCGAGGACTGCGTCGTTCCACCAGAGAATGTTGTGGGCTTGCCAGGGGAGTCAATGTCTCATATGATGAGGAATCTAGAATTGGAGAGACTGGGACTCGCCGCAATGGCTCTGGGAATTTCCAGGAGATGTCTGTCGGTAATGAACGGCTATGCTAGTGAAAGGAAGGCTTTCGGCAGAAGCATACGTGAATTCGGACAGATTCAGAGATACATTGGAGAGTCATGGGCAGAGTATAGGGCAATGAGGGCGTATGTTTACGACACCGCGAGACTAATCGATCTATCCAAATCGGGAAATAGGCTCGATTCCGATGGAGTGAAGCTATTTGGAACTACAATATCAAAGAACATCGCCGATAGAGCCATCCAAGTTCTGGGGGGTTACGGATATGTTGGAGAATACATCGTCGAAAGGCTATGGAGGGACGCAAAGCTCCTGGAGATAGGTGGTGGAACCCTAGAGGGGCATCAGAAGAACATCACCAGAGACCTAAACGCAAGCCCTGAGGCTATTGAGAGATAATTGGTAGTCCCGCCCGGATTCGAACCAGGGTCCCCAGGACCAAAACCTGAGATGATGGACCACTACACTACGGGACTCCGTGCTCTGGCATGAGATATCTGCTTTGGACTTGACGGGCGAGAATGTAGTGGGCGAGAGGCCGGCAGAATGAAAGAAGCATCTACGCACGATACACTGTATGGCTCGTAATCAGGCATTAGCACTAGTGCTTATCATGATTCTGCAAACAGTCTCTATCACTGTGGGCGATTCAGATTACGAAGGAACCATGGGGACGAATAGTGATCCGGATTTCCATCATGATGATGCTAATCTTCAGGAGCTGGAATCTAGTCCGTGGTTCGATCCAGAGCTACTAGAAGAGATCCACTCAGAGAATGGAAACTCGAGGGTAACCGTAATCACCAATTCACTTCAGAATCTTGAGTTCTGGCAGATTGAAAACGATGCTCTAGAAGAGCAGGCTGGACCAGGGCCCGGCGAGTCCCTAGTTCAACAGGAGACATCTGACGGCAGAATAGATCACAGAACCTTCTGGGTTGATTCAGATCTTGTCCAAAAAATCCCAGGTATCCCCGGAGTTATCGCAGTAATCAATGCTGAGAGAGCTCCCGAACCTTACTCCATAGAGCCTTTCGATAAGCCAGATTTTCTCCCAAGCACCGTGACTACCGGTCAGCTACACGGGGCTACCGATGCCTGGGAAAGTGGCTACACGGGAGAGGGCCTCATAGTCGCTGTAGCTGATACAGGAGTAGATTTCGCGCATCCCGACTTGAACGGGACACAGGCCAGAGTGACCTTCCATGATTCCCCCTACTTTGGATGGCCATTGATGTTAGATCACAGTAGCATGTACAATTGGATGGTACATGGAGAGGCATATCCGGAGAGATCATCTTGGTATGCAGATACCTCGACCATAGATTTGGACAATAATTCGGATGGTCTACTGGATAATTCAGGATTGAATATCACAGGCGTAAATATTTCTATTTCGGGAGAGTATCACCTAGGCGAGCATCCAGATTCCACATTGAGATCTAGACAGGGAGGAGACGTTCCCATACTTGTCGTGGATGATCAGGAATACGGGCATTACAAGACTGTCTATGCTGACCTTGACAGAGATGGTGAGTTCGGAGATGAAGTTCCAATGAGGCCGGGAGAGGAAACCTCAGGATTGGACACCAACGGAGATGGCCTATGGGATGTATCTGGAGGACTAGTTTACTGGGTTTCAGATGGGACATTAGGAGTTCCATACGGAGATACATATGCAGCTAGGCATGGCTACTCGGATAGGGTAGCAGGACCTGGAAATCTAACTTTGTTCATGCTGGAATCAGGTAGCCATGGGACCTTGTGCGCTAGTGCGATTTCTGCTCAAGGAGTGGTGAGTGACGGGAAGGTACTGGGGATGGCGCCCAATGCCACTATCTCTTCGATAGGCAACCATTACTCTGGAGGGCACTCACTTGATGCTTGGAGGTTCATAGCTGAGGGATATGACGGCCATACCGACACTCCAGACCAGCCCAATATAGGCTCCTTCTCATTCGGATACTCATCTGTGGATGAAGCGGGTGCCGATGCCTACTCGCTATACCTAGACTGGCTAACTAGATTCTACAACGAGAATACGTCTTACGCCGTTGCAATTGGCAATGGGGGGCATGGCTTTGGAACTACCAAGTCCCCGGGTGCATCCAACGGAGTTTTCTCTGTCGGGGCATTTAGCAGCCGTAGTAGCGGAACTTGGGGGCAAATAGCCCCTTGGTCTAACAGAGGACCTAATGCTCTTGGAAGAATGGATCCAGATGTTGTTGCGGTAGGCTGGTCAGCGACCGGTGATATACCTCTGAATTCCAGAGATGATGCGAACTCTGCTTGGAGAAGCTGGGGGGGAACCAGTCTAGCTACGCCTATCACGGCTGGCCTAATGGCTCTAGTCGCTGAGGCATGGATGTACAATCTGGGTGACTATCCAGATTCTCAGGAGTTCAGAGATCTGGTGATGTCAACTTCAGATGACAGGGGATACGAGCCATTCACTCAAGGAGGGGGTTGGTTCAATGTCTCAAAGGCAACTAGAACTTTAGATGGCGAGAACGGCACTTGGTGGGCGACACCTTCTCATTGGAATAGTGGTACATTTCAGGGTCAACACAGAGAAGCAAATCTGAATCTCCTCAGACCAGGTGAGTCCCAGACGACAGAGTTGGTGTTCACTAACCCCGGCGACTCTGAGATAAGTCTACAACTATCCCCTACTTCTTTCTCTCCCCTTTCTCATGAAACCAGAATCTGGAACAGTACTGGAAATGGGACAGATGAAGGTGAGAACTCCTCATGGGACGGGCATCAAAGTAGTAGGCCAGACCTGCTTATTCCCATACATCTGAATAACGACTCAAACTACCGTTTAGACCCAGAAACTAGACAATTCAGAGCCCGGGCTACGATAGATTACTCAAACTTCGACAATAATCAGGACAGGGATTCAGAAGAGAGAGTATTCTTGGAGATAATGAAGTGGGAGGATGAAGACCAAGATGGAATCTACGTACTGGACATAGATAACGACTCAATGGTGGACTCTGAAGACTGGACCGAGGAAGACGAGCTCAAGGAAGTAACATATTGGCGTTCTGACGGCCCAAACGCTGAGGTCCGAATGGGGAATCCATTCGAGGACTCTGGCGACGGCTTGATGTTAGCAGTATGGAATTACAATGGTCAGCTTTCAGATGAACCAGTAAGAATCGAGATAGATTGGACGACATTCGGAACTGATTCAGATGAGTGGATTACCGTGCCATCCGAGATTATACTGCAGGCAAACGAATCAAGCAAGGTCCCTATGACCATCACAGTCCCTATTGACGAGAATCCAGGCCTACATCAGCATGGATTACTTATCTCATCAAATGATTTGTATCCTAATGGGACCGCCACTCAGTCCAGCAATGACCGTTCATGGACGCTTCCTATTGTTACGAACGTCCCATGGGTGGGTCCTTTCACATTAAATGCCAGGCCCGTGGATGGCAACGTCTCCAATCAGACTCTTTACTCAGAGGAATGGATCTCAGGTGCGACCAGATGGGACTGGAGGGCAGAGAGTGGCGATTGGAGGTTCTTGTCCATTGAATGGCCCGAAGAGTGGGCCACTGGAGGAACCGCAGTAATCGACGTAGACTGGGATGATAACCCCTACACTGACATAGATGTATTGTGGCTATCCGAAACCCCCCATGGCTACTCCAGCGAGAACTCCACTCCCTATGGCAACTCGACATTCTTCATCGAAGAGAGGTCGACAAACAACTACGCTGGTTCGGGCTCTCACAACTGGGGGACATACACAGGTGAATCTCGAGAAGTCTTCGCAGTGCCCGTCACGCCTGGGGTTCACCAACTGGCCCTCCATACCGCCCTACATGGCGTGAACTCCAATGATAATCCTCTGAACATATCTGTAGGGTACATCGCTGCAGAGCAGTCTGGCTTCGAGAGAGTAGTGACAGATTGGAATGAAGCTAGTGGCGTAGATGCAGTCCATCTGGTCTCTACCGTCCCTCTTCCAATCGAATCCGTGAACTCCTTCGGCTGGTCCCAACCAATCAACCTGTACAATGAGTCCGTTTCCCAAGATACTCGTGGCGATAAGATGACTGCATCATGGTGGAAAAATCTAACCATCAACAACTCAGAGTCTATTTCCATTGAAATTGACGCAGAGGGACATCATGCAGATTCAGATATTGATCTATACCTATTCAGGGACTCAAATGGAGATGGTGATTTCAGTAGCGGTGAGGAGATAAAGAAGTCAACATCAGGCGACTCTTCAGAGAAAGTCGAAGTCAGTAATCCCGAAGACGGCTTTTATGGGGTGGCCGTCCATGGATACGACGTCCCGGGGGACTCGATCAATTTCTGGATATCAATTGAAGAGGTTGGAGGTAGCGAACTCAGAGTAACCAATCAGATGCCTCTCAGTGATAATGAGATATCATCTATCTGGCCGAACGGATCAGTTGCTCTCGCAGGTGAAAGCCCCTCGGCAGCTATCCAAGTAAGCCTTGAGTTCGAAAGGCCCGATTACGCAGGTACATGGCAGGGTTTCGTCGATGTGGAGCTAGTTGGCGGGATTGAAATCAGACTGCCATACACTTACGATCTCGTCGAACTAGACCCAGAGGTAAATTTTGTTATGCCGGAAAATATGTCTCATCATAATCAATCCACTCCCGTGCTTGCACATGCGATAGATAGAGGAATAGGTTTCAGGCTGGATCAAGTTAATCTGTCGGCAACCGACAATAGCACGGAAGTTCCTCATGCGGACTCAGTGCATGCATTGGACACCCAAGGAAACCATCACAACCTCACAACTTTGTGGAATCACGGCAACCACTCTTCAGTACCAGATAATCTAACCTTCAGGGAGATTTGGATTAACTCGACCCTTCCAGAGATAGAGAAATGGCACGACTACTCGATAACGGTCACAGACATCTCTGGACTTTACGCGCAAGATTTCTTGTCGGTATCCTATGATATCACATCTCCCGAAGTCTCCATCAGCAGTATCCCTATGGTAACCAGCAACCCTGTAATGACATATCAGATATGGACTGAACCAGATGCAACGCTCACACACTCTGGGACAATAGTGGAGCTCGACGAAAACGGAATGGCAGAGCACTCATTTCTCCTCGACAAAGCAGAGATAGGATTTGACGAATCATCAAACTCCTCCTACTACTTCCTTTACGGCTCCAGCGTTTTCACCATCTCGGTTTCTGACGAAGCTGGAAATACCGTAAACAGGGAATTCCAGGTTATTTTCGATCCAGATCCTCCGTCCGACTCAGAATTCCTCATGTTGAATGATCAGGATGGAAACCATTACTCCCCTGAAGATTTGATATCACCAGTCAATCTTACTAGTGGTGATTTGGATGTAGAAATCCCCTCGGACACTAAGAGTTGGTGCCTTTCGATACACTCCGAAATCGGAGATTATCATACGGAGGAATGCGGAGATAACCTCAGTATGCCATCTTCCTACAATTCCTCTCTTGGCCATCCCGAACCCGATGAGCAAGGAGGTGATCAAGAGTACTACGCCACCACCCTGCCACTCTCCACGATCGGTTTGCCGGATGGAGACTACACAATACGTCTCCATCTGATGGATTGGGCCAACTCCACTGCCTCCGAAACTTGGCCAATTTCAATAGACAAATCCGTTCCCGAGGTCCAGTGGAGTACATCTCCCTCGCACAACATATCTTTGTTCGATCACAGGCAAGAGCTATCCTGGTCTTCCTCTGAGCTAGTGACCTACGAATTCACATTAGATGGAGAGCAAATAATGCAGGGCAAGGGGGAATCAGGAATGTGGCCCTTCGAGCTCTCCAAAACTGGTATTCACGAACTATGCTTTTACGCAGTTGATGAGACTCAAAACAGAACTAATAGCAACTATTTCAGCGAATGTAGGACAATGGAGCTGAGCTCAACAATCTACGATACACTGATTCTGGCTAACTGGAATGGCGGAATAGTTTCCTCGGAGGAAGTCATCGCAAAGATTCAGCTTGGTCCCGACCAGAAAATAAGATGGTCAGAAGAGGGATCAGCCGAATTCAACTTGATAATCCCATCATCCGTTATCGAGGATGTCACATTTGTCCTGAATGAAGGAGAGAACAAATTCACTGTTGAAGTAGACTCACTAAACGAGACCGATACATACTACCTCACAGTCGTCAGGGACACGATTCCCCCAGTCATAAGTTTAGAAGAGAGAGTTAATCGGACAACCACACTGGCCCAAACCAGGGTTTTAGAAGGCATCTGCGAGAGGGGTGCCAATGTACTGGTTTGGAGCGAAATTGACTCTACTGCCCTCACATGCCCTTCTTCCGGAACCTTTTCTGTAGAGATCCAGATCCTGGACCCGCCTGGGAAGTACGATATCCATGTCATCTCCTCTGATCACGCGAATAACGAAGCCAGAGAAGTAACTACAGTCCTAATGCAAGACTGGCCGGATTGGGCTTTAGATGATGCCAAGAACATGGGCCCGATGCTGGGCTGGTTTTCCCTTGCAGGATTACTAGTGATTGCATGCATGTTCTTCACCGTCAGACGCATTTTCTCCAAGAATGAATACTCCTCACTGCCAGTAGATGAATCGTACGCAGATTCCTACGAAGATAACATGCTCCTTAATTGACAGCCTCTTTACACGGTCAATCTTTACTAGACAAGTATAATCGTAGAACCCCACTCAGATATTTATGGAGATAGGAAGTATAGCCGTTCTTGGAGCTGGTCAGATGGGTGCTGGAATAGCCCAAGTGGCCTCATGCGCCGGTTTCCCCGTAGTAATGATTGATGTCGAACAGAAATATATCGATAGGGGAATTCAAACTATCGAAAAATCCCTTTCTAAACTAGTCTCCAAGCAGAGGATGACCCAGGAAGAGGCCGATGTTGCAATCTCCTTAGTGTCTACCTCGATATCAAGGGAGGCGGCCGCAGATGTCGATCTGGTAATAGAGGCGATTCCAGAAGTTCCCGAACTAAAGTTCTCGGCCTTCAGAGAGCTGGATTCGATTTGTAAGGAATCTACCATACTAGCCACAAACACGTCTAGCATATCGATAAACGAAATCTCCAATTCTACAAACCGTCCAGATCGAGTCATTGGTATGCATTTCATGAATCCAGTGCCGATAATGAATCTAGTTGAGATAATCAATGGGAGAGAAACAAGCCCTGAAGTCACCAAGGCCATCATTTCGGCCTCACAGAGTATGGGGAAGACGCCTCTTCAGTGTAACGACTCTCCCGGATTCATTAGCAATAGGATACTATGTCCGATGCTGAACGAGGCCATCCTTGCTTTCCAAGAGGGCGTAGCAGAGCCTGAAGCTATTGATGGCATTATGAAACTAGGAATGAACCACCCTATAGGCCCACTTGCTCTTGCTGACTTGATAGGCTTAGACACTGTGCTTCATATCATGAATGTCCTTCATGAAGGGCTGAACGACGACAAGTACTCCCCAGCACCACTCTTGATTAGCATGGTATCTGATGGAAAGCTAGGTAGGAAATCGGGGGAAGGATTCTACAAATACTGAAAAATTGAATCAATCGAACAACGTTAATGTCACCTACGATTTAAGAGACCCGGCCTCCACGAACCCCCATGAACGTCACGGTAAAAAAGCTCCAATCTCATTCTAGACAGGCCTCTTCAGCCTTGATTTGCTCCGTTTTACTGATTTCAATGTTCTCAGGGGCCGCGCTGGCGAATGATGCTGGCTCGGGTTCGGACGCTGGAAACTCAATGTCCAACGCGACCTACCTGTCTTCCAACAACTCCTCGGTAATTTACTACGGGAACCTTACACAAGGAAATGACACAGACGATTACTATGCAATCAATATGTCATCCGGAACAGGGCTAGCCGTAACCATAAATATACCATCAAGCAGCGATTTCGACCTCATCCTTCGAACTTCGGGTGGGGCCCAAATTGACGCGAGTACCAATGGGACCGGGCAATCCGACCATGTCACCTCCAATGGAACAAACGTAGGTGGGACTACAGTTTACATCTGGGTGGACCAGTACATTGGATCCGGGCAATATTCGATGCAGGTCTGGATTTTCTCAGTCGGCAATGGATCTGGCGGAGGCGGAGGCGGAGGTGTCGGAAACGATGCAGGAAGTGGTCAGGACGCAGGAGGTTCATTGTCCAACGCCCTGAGTGTAAACATCACTAATCTAACGACATTCCAAGGAAATCTCTCGACCTCCAATGATGATGACTGGTACTCAATTTACGTCCCCTCGGGATATGGGATTTATATCGAGATGTACCACAACACAAACGCAGACTTCGATATGTGGCTATACGACTCAAATGGAACCCAGATAGATATCGCCTATACTGGGTCAGTTCCAGAGACAGTCGGGAGCAATGGTACTGATGTCAGCTCTTCAAACGTCTACTTAGAAATCAAGGATTGGCCACAAGTTCCATCGTACGGATCCTACAACGTCACATTGAGCTTGTTCTCTATAGTAGGTAATCCCGCATACAACCAGAACGATGCAGGCTCGGGAGACGATGCAGGTGATGACTACCTCAATGCGACGAATCTTTCAATTCCACAATTAACTAACAGCTCTTCAACGTACTCCGGATGGAAGTCATCCAGCGATGACGGCGACGACTACTACATTTTCTCTGTCCCCGATGAGCATGGCGTCGAGATTAACATGACTTCGACAAATGTTACTGGTTACTTGGTCATATACTGGGAGTCAAACCTCACCTTGATAGACTCCTCACTCAATAACAATGGAGCCGAATACGTGACTTCAGACGGTCCAGAGGTCAGCGGCCTGAACGTCATCATGAGGGCCATGGCATTATCCGGTGATGGATACTACAACTTCACCGTGACTATTTTCTCTCTAGACTCAGATAATGACGGATGGCAGGATAACACTGAGATCCAGTGTGGGACCGACCCCCAGGACTACAACTCCACCCCCTCGGACTTCGATAGCGACGGAGTTTGCGATACAATGGACTCTGACGACGACAATGACGGGACTCCCGATAACGAAGATGACTTCCCTCAAGACCCCAGTGAAACAACCGATACAGACAATGATGGATTGGGTAACAATGCAGATTATGATGATGACGGAGACGGTTGGAATGATACCTCAGAGGCAGATTGCAACACCGATCCACTTGACTACTCCAGTCAGCCATCCGACACAGACGGCGATACTATCTGTAATTGGCTAGACGGCGATGACGATGATGACGGCTATCTTGACGGCGATGACGACTTCCCTTTGGACAGTACCGAGTGGATCGACACCGACAATGACGGCCTTGGAAACAATATAGACACAAATGATGATGCCGATGGATTCTCAGACGCAGATGAGATACTCTGTGGGTCAGACCCCCTCTCATACAGCTCGGTCCCACCGGACTCCGACTCTGATGGCATCTGTGACGTTATGGACGACGATGACGATGACGACGGATATCCCGATGATATCGATCATTTCCCTAACAACCCACAGGAGTGGCTAGACACAGATTCAGACGGACAGGGAGATAACTCCGACTTCGATGATGACAATGATGGAGTTATCGACGAATACGACGCATTCGACACCGACCCAACCGAGCAGTATGACTTCGATGGAGACGGGATAGGGGATAACGCAGATACCGACGACGATGGTGATGGGTGGTCCGATTCAGATGAATCTACCTGCCAGTCCAATCATCAGGACTCCGCTTCTCTACCTGATGATTTCGACTCAGATTATATCTGCGACATCATGGATTCGGATGATGACGGAGATGGTTATGAAGATGCCGAAGACTCATTCCAGTTCGATGCCTCAGAGTGGGAGGACACCGACTCTGACGGTATCGGAAACAACCAGGATTACGATGATGACGGAGACGGCTGGACCGATATTATAGAGCCGAACTGTGGTACAGATCCTCTGAACGCACTATCATCGCCCTTGGACACGGACAATGACGGCTCGTGCGACTTCCTAGACCCGGACAATGACAACGATTCTGTAATGGACGTGGATGACGATTTCCCTGAAGATCCGAGCGAATCAAAAGACACCGACGGCGATGGAATTGGAAACAACGCGGACATGGACGATGACGATGACGGTTGGCCCGACTCTTCGGAGGCGCTTTGCGACACATCACCCCTTTCTGATCAGTCCGTGCCCGAAGACACCGACTTGGACGGAAATTGCGACTTACTCGACTTGGACGATGATAACGATGGAGTTCCAGATAGTGGAGACGTGTTTCCCAAAGACCCGAATGAGTGGGAGGATCTCAATAACGACGGCCTAGGCGATAATGGGAATCCCCTATCTCTAGTCGACAGGATGAAGCTGAGTCCAGGAATATCCGCTCTAGCAGTTTTGGCAATACTTGCCCTCTTGGGAGTGCTGATGTACTCGACCAAATTCTCTGGCATGGGCGCATTACCAATATCCAATGTCTTCGCTAAAAAGCAGGATTCAGCTGAGGGACCAGGACATTCAAACATCCAGATAGAAAACTCTCCTCCTCCAGTGCCTCCCGGTTTGGAAGAAGAGTCGGAAAATGTTCAAAACTATGCCGAGTCATGGGAAGATCTTCCTCCTGGTGGCCAATACACTGACACCATCCCAATGAGATACGAAGGGGAGGATTGTGGAATTTGGGAACAGAGGGACGATGAAAGCTGGGTGAAGAAGTAGTTATTTTTTATCAAATTTGATTACATTTCTCATGTTCAGTTGAATTTTATGCCTTCAGGCCCCAAACACACCCTTAAAGGGTGATAATTCGATATGTTTACTTAGAGGAGCATGTAACGGTATTGTTATATCATTCACATCTTCTCATGAACGCCAGTGACGCCCATGCGAAGCGATGTAGCCCGTTCGATTGCCCTAGTAATGCTAATGATTGTCTCGGTACAAATGCCGATGTTTGATAACGCGGAAGAGCCCGTTGAATTGAAGGAAGAGCCCCTCATAGAGATGGTGGCTCAAAACCCCTGTCAGGGCTATGACGCCTGTCTGGGCTATGACGCTGGGGGCTACAACTCCAGGAACGAGATCTGCCCAGGAGGTACAGGCACTTGCGCAGTTGCAAACCTTACCTCCTACGTGGATTACGGTTCTGGGTCGACCACCACTACTTTCTACGGTTACATGGACGGATTCGGATCCGCATCGAGCGGGCTTGACGACGATGACGTATACACAATGTGGGTACCCTGGGGCTACGGGGTCAACGTCACAGTATCATGGAACCACACCTACACAATGATGTACGGAGCAATAGGTGCTAGCGGGCTAACCAGTACCTACGGTGGTTACGATTCCTCTGGATACGGATCCAGCGGTTCATTCACCCTATCAACAGTAGGAAACGCGGTCAGCGGTTCAGCATTGGACATCTACCTAGACTGCTACAGCAGCTACTGTAAGGCCACATCTGGATATGTGAGCGACTACAGGATGGACATAGAGACATGGCCATCCGACGGAGGAAACTATGGGGACACCACATCACAATTCGGCACTGGAGCCTCCACATGGGACGATGGACGAACCTACGTAGGAATGTGCGGACAGTATGGGGGATCCTTCTGTGAAGTCCAGCGAGGTTCTGGTGGAAATGGTAACGATCAAGGTACCAAGACTATCGCATCTGGAGAGTCGTTCGGTCTATTCTTCAACCACGATAACTACGCAAACAGTGAGTCCTCGATTACAGTGTCCTGCAGTTCAGGCGCTTCATACTCTAACGCAAGATATAGCGGTACCGTGTCATCTACAGACGCCTCTGGCGTCTACGCGACAAGCTTCACCGGCCCAGATGTCTGCACAGCCACAACTACCGACTCACTTTCAGATGGCGGGTACGAGGTCTACTGGGCAGGATTGACACCGGCCGTTAGCGGAATGCTATCTACCACACTTGCCAATCCAACAGTTTCAACATATGGTGTAGTGGGTTCAACAGATGCCTATGACGTGTACGCGGCAGTCATTCCTGATGGCTCGTACGCTAACATTTCCCTCACATGGAATGAGAACGCGGACCTCGATCTGAGAGTATACTCAGACAGCGCACTCGTCTCACTCATAGGTTCATCTGCAGGCTCCAGTAACCCTGAGGTCGTTGATCTAGGGTCTACGACAGATACCACTGTTTACGTCAAGGTCAGCTACTACAGCTGGGGCAGTACAGATCCAGCGGCGGGCTATCAGATCACTCTGAACCTGCTGCCTGCAGTATTCCCTCCATGCTGGTTCCAGGATGACGGTGCATCTGTAGGCGCCGGAGTCTACGATGGCTCTGGAAGCGGTGATTCAGCAGACGTATGGAACGCTAACCCCCGGGATATGACTGGAACGTCAACATTCACTGGCATGCTTTGCGATGACTATGACGAGGAGGACTGGTACGCCATTACCATACCTGCATACCACGGTGCCTACGTCAAGCTGACTTGGGACCAGACAGTATTCTCAGACGACCTGAGACTATACCTCTATGCCGACAGAGGATACTCTACTCCCTCAACAGTAGCATCGGCATCATCATCCGCAATGGACGGAGCAGGTGTTGCCACGACCAACGAGTCATACCTGTGGACAGGGTCGTTCTACGGCCTATGGGGCACACCCACGGAACTACTCATAAACGTCGATGTGTATAGCCTGACGTCCGACCTTGAATTCAACTACACTGTTGAATACTCAGTCTACAACCAGTCAGGAGACTACTGGGGAGGCCCATGGGATGACGCAGGTTCGGGCACCGACGCAGGAAACAGCTCGAGCTACATTACCAGCCCAGTACAGCTGGTATCGATGAACAACACCTACACAGGCTACGGCCATGACGATCTCGACATGTACGACCAGTACCAGATTTACGTCCCACCCAGCTACTCAATGAGAGTGCAGCTAGATGCTCCTGACGGCAACGACGTAGACCTATACGTCAAGACCGGCTCAGGATCCTCTTACATGTCCACGTTGGAATCCTCAATAGGATACGGTGACAAGGACATATGGATTATGCCAGGCAATGGGGATCAGAACATGTTCATCATAGTCATGACCCAGGTAGGCGGAGGCTCATACGACCTCATAATCACCATGGTCACAGATGACAACGACCCAGACCCAGCCGATGACTGTGGAATAGGAACAGACGCGACCGACAACCTCTACCCAGCATCATGGGATGACATGTCATGGCTCAACGCCTCTACCCAGATCGATGCAAACGGCGACGCAGATGACGCAGGCGGAAGCTGCACCGCTTGGCTAGATAGAGACTGGGACTTGTCCGACTACTACGCTGTAGTAGTACCCGCTGGCAAGTACATGCAATTCAACGTAACATGGACCCCTCAGACCCAATCGGCGACTTCGACTGCCCTTAGGAACCTAGACGTCGAGGTCTACAAGTGCCAGCTACAGAACCAGCTTTGTGGCGGTGCCAACCCCGCTTACTACGTATCACAACAGGACTCGAGCAGCGGATGGTCCAACGGATCATCCGGGCTATGGGTGACTAACGGTGGCTGGCTGGCAATCTACATCGGTGCTGGAAGTACCTATTCAGGGTTCGAGATGCTCGACTACACAATGCACTTCGAATTCAGGCCTCTGAGCGAGTTGAGAGGCGGTGTCCAGAACGATGCTAACTCCAGTCTAGATGCCGGTGCGGGAACGCCAGACGCGATTCACGTTAACAACTTCATCAACATGACCACCAACGCAACCACAGGCCACTACGAGCTTACATGGAGCGGGTGGAACGACCCACACGCGGACACTACTGACAGGTACACCTTCGACGCGCCAGCGAACCATGGCTACTCAGTGTGCGTAGAGCATAACGACAGGCAGTACCCACAAGGTTTCCAGTCCATTGGAGGCGCACTGGTCATCCTTGACCTGTTCGGATCTACCTCTTCGCCTACTCCTGCCAATACCTACGTCTACTACAACATGAACCCAATGTGTTGGACAACAAACAACACAGGAAACTACTACGGAGGGGAGGTCAACGAGATAGGCGTAAGGAACTGGTACGCTGTATACTACGCTATCGACGATGGAACCGACTACAATGTAACTGTCACCTTCTTCACACTAGACGCAGATGGCGACGGATGGTACGATGATATGGAGACCGCTTGTGGAACTGACCCAAATAACGCTACCAGCATACCAGGCGACGTTGATGGGGACGGAATTTGTGACGCATTAGATAGCGATACAGATGGCGACGGCGTCATCGATTCGCAAGACGCATTCCCAGACGACGCCAACGAGTCCACTGATCTGGACGGCGATGGAATGGGCGATAATGCCGATATGGATAGGGACGGCGACATGTGGAACAACACAGACGAGACCGCATGCATGACAGACCCAGACGACGATACGTCAACACCCACTGACAACGACAACGACACAATCTGCGACTACCTGGATGCCGATGACGATAATGACGGATACGACGATCTAAGTGACGAATTCCCGATGGACTCGACAGAGTGGGCCGATAACGACAACGACAAGATTGGCGACAACGCCGACACTGACGACGACAACGACGGATACGACGACGAGACCGAGACACAGTGCTCTTCCGATCCACTGGACCTGTCTTCAATCCCGACCGACCAAGACCTTGATGGCACCTGTGATGCACAGGATACCGACATGGACGGCGACGGCTACGACAACGATGTCGATGTCTTCCCACACGACCCATCAGAGTGGATGGATACAGATGGAGACGGTTTCGGAGACAACATCGATACAGACGACGACAACGACATTGTCCTTGACGCTGATGACGCCTTCCCACTTGACTCCACAGAGTGGGTCGATACCGATGCAGATGGCGTCGGAGACAACGCGGACCTCAATGACGATGGTGACGCGTGGACCGATGCCGAGGAGACCTTGTGCGGTTCCGACCCAATGGATTCATCGTCGGTTCCCGACGACTATGACGGAGACGGAATCTGCGACAAGGTAGACACCGATGACGATGGCGACGGAACCCCGGACGTATCTGACGCATTCCCGTACGACGCAATGGAGTTCGCTGACTTCGATAGCGATGGAATAGGGGACTTCTCCGACACCGACGACGACAATGACGGATGGATGGACATCGAGGAGCCAAACTGTGGTACTAATCCAATGGACGCACTCTCCGTGCCTGCTGACAACGACAGGGACCGCCAGTGCGACATAGTCGACCAGGATGACGACAACGACGGCGTAATAGACCTCGATGACGTGTTCCCAATGAACCCAGACGAGACCAACGATCTAGATGGCGACGGAGTGGGTGACAACTCAGATACCGACGATGACGGCGATGGCTGGCTGGATATCACTGAGGACCTGTGCCTCCGTGGTGTCGACGGAATCATCGGCACCGCTGATGACGGATTCGGAAACCCATACAACGCGAACGAGATGCCAATCGATAACGAGACCATCGGACCTGGCCTTGACGAAGAGTACGGAACAGCTGACGATGTCATCCAGGGAGACGGAATATGCAACTCCCTAGATCCTGACGACGACAACGACGGCGTACCCGACGCTGCTGTCTACACGCTGAACGCCAATGGCGTTTGCACTACATGTGAGGACTGGGAGGACCACTTCCAGTGGGATCCGTCCGAGCAGTTCGACGCTAACGGAGACGGCAAAGGTGACAATGGGGCAGAGCCCTCGTTCCTTGACAACGTTCAGGCCGACACCCTGCCGTTCGCCGGAGCTGGCATAGGAATCATCGCCATGCTCTACCTCGTATCGAGGCAACTGGGCGGAAAGGAAGAGGACGACGAGTACGAAGAGTACGACGAGACCGAGCAGTTCGAAGACGATGAAGACATCGAAGAACTCGCCGACAGCCTCGACGAAGATGAGGCCTGAACAGGCCCAGACATAACCGGCGCCGGGCCCTCGGGTCCGGCGTCCGGCTCAATTCTCGATAACCTAAGATTATCAGCCTGACACGATTCTGTCAATTCATCCAGTTACCCCCTACTTGAAGCTGAAAAAGACATTAAATAGCTATTTTAGTTATAAGGTAAATTTGTTATTTATTCTTCTGAGCGACCAATATGTACGCTGTGAAAACTACTTCAAGCGTACAGGGACATTCACGAATGCCCACAGATCGTGAGCCAATTTCCAGCCGAATAAACCTGTATTTCCGAGACATTATCCAACTGCTCAACAAAGCCTGGGAGAAACTGGACCTCGCTCAATACAAAAAACCTAGAAATCGCTTTACCTATCTGTATATGGTCATGATATATTATCAGCCATAATATCACCTCTGCTGGGCTTAAACGTCGATTACCAATAAACCAGCATAAGATTATCAGTCAACATTTTACACTATTACCCTAAAGGGTATCTTCCGCAACCTTCTAAATGCTTACATGCCCTGCCAACCGTCATGGTTGCAGCCATGCCGCACGAAGTTGCGAAGACGACAAGCAAGAGAAACCTGACGACGAACGACCTGAGGAGCATCGCAGTAGGCCTAGCCACCGCGATTGCAATAGTCATGCTAGCAAGTGCCATGAGCAGCGATAGCGGTAGCGTTAGCGC
>CEQW01066028.1_pt1 | contig 19538 bp, 15 predicted proteins | sample 530891 | NCBI WGS metagenome assembly CEQW01 (sample SAMEA2621066, study PRJEB7988) | marine metagenome | biome: marine biome (ENVO:00000447); feature: surface water layer (ENVO:00002042); material: "saline water (ENVO:00002010), including plankton (ENVO:xxxxxxxx)" | depth 5 m
AGGAACAGAAGAGCGACTGGTAAACTCACCAACACACTTGCAGCAGCAAAATCACCCCATGCTTGTCCCGTTGAAGAGATAAGCGATGCCAATCCTACGGGGAGCGTGTACATATCGTTCGAGGTGTTGAACGTCAATGCGAGCAAGAATTCGTTCCATGCGGCAAGGAAACTAAACAAGGCTGTTACAGCAATCGCAGGTGTAGACAACGGCAACACAACCTTGGTGAACACTTGGAACTGATTGCATCCATCAAGGGCAGCGGCTTCCTCAAGCTCTCGAGGAATGGTGTCAAAGAATCCTTTCAACATCCAAACACAGAGTGGTAATGCTGTCACACAATACGCAAGAATGAGTCCCAAGTGTGAATTCAGTAGTCCAAGCGTCTTCATGACCAAGAAATAAGGAACGAGAATGATGATTCCAGGGAACATTTGCACCAAGAGGAACGAAAACATAGAGATGTCACGACCAGTGAACTTGTATCGACTGAATGCATAGCCAGCAGGAATTGCAATCAACAAACCAAGTAGAGCCGTTCCAACGCTGACAATGAGGGAATTCATTAACCATGTCTTGAACGAATCGCCACCCAGAATTTTTGAAAAATGCTCCGTTGTGAACGAATCACCGATCTGTCCACCAAGTGCATTCCCTTCAGAAAAGGCGATGTCGAGAATCCAAATGAGCGGAATAACGGTGATTGCAACGAAGTGAAGAAGTGTGATATGCGTCGAATTGGCATGGTATTTCTTCCTCAAGATTTCATTTCGCATCAACCCATATTCAATGGCTGAATCGGAAAGTTTCCTCGATGTCCAAACCGTAACTGGGCGTCCTGAAAGCCAAAACAGTGTCAAACCGGATGGAATAAGACTCCAACAATGAATCCACGTGTTGAACACTGTGAATTCAACGCGAAGGAGTCGATAAACAGCAATGCCGAGAAGGATTGAACTCAAGACGAGGCTCAAGTTTCGACGATTCCGGTCATTAACCTCAGGAAGAGAGGCTCGAAGTGCTGCAAAAAGAAGACAGGAAAGGATTCCGAGAAGGAGTAAGTCTGACTCTGCTCGGAGATAATCGACCGTTAGGAGCAAGAAATTGACGAGGAAAGCGGCAACAAGCCATCGCCTTAACATCACAATTTCAATTGGCACATACCACCATCGCATGTCACCAGAATCACTCATCCTACCGCCTCCGTTGCATTGGTTTGTTTCATGTATCGCCAGGAGAATGCAAACAACATCATGAAGATGATCACCGACCATGCTGCAGCCACGCCATAGGCTCCTTCTCGGAATGCAACATCGTAGACATATGTGATGAGAATGTCTGTTTGACCGGGTTGACCAAAGTACAAATTCGGGCCGCCGTCGGTCATCAGATAAATCACGTTGAACATATTGAAGGTCCAAATAAAGCCAAGAAGCGTCAGTGGAATTAGCGCACTTCTCAAATTTGGTAACGTGAGATGTCGGAACGCTGCCCAACCCACAACACCATCGAGTTCAGCGGCTTCATACATATTCTTTGGAATGGATTGCAATGCACCACTAATGGACATCATCATGAACGGTACGCCCAACCAAATGTTGACAAGAATGACGATGATTTGCGCCCCAGTTGGGTCGGAGAGGAAATCAATGTTGGTTCCCAACAGGTCGTTCACAAATCCATCCGGTTGGAACATACCCCTCCAAATGAGTACAGAGATGTAGGATGGAACTGCCCAAGGCAGCAATAATAGTGTACGGTAGGCAACCTTCCCACGAATGTGACTTCGATGCAGCATGTTGGCGAGGAACAACCCAATACCAATGTGAGCTGAAACGTTGACCACTGTCCAAACAAGTGTAAACAGCGTGACTCGAAGGAATCCCTCCGCTGAGAACACCTCAAAGAAATTGTCCAGGCCTATGAAGGACTGATCACCAAGTTGTGTCAAATTGGCGTCGGTAAATGCCAACCAGAATCCATAGAGAACAGGATAGAATGTCAGAATAGCCAGTGCGAGAAGTGCTGGTGCAATGTAAAAGTGAGCAAGTTTCGATTTCGTTCGACCAAGCTTTGCATCGTTCCACTTCGCAAAACCAAGCAAAGCAATCAAGGAAAGAACAATTGCTCCTAATGCGAACAGGATTGGAGATGTGTCACCTGCCTCAGGTCGTTCATCAGCGATACTGGTTTGAACCGTTGCTGAATAGATCAGGACATCATCAGCAAAGACTTCGATGAGGTGGTTTTGGTCAGGCACCATCCCGGTCAGGTCGCATCGAATCAACGTTGTAAACTCAGAGGCGATGCGCAACTGGCCAAGTTGTGGCAATTCATTCGACCCATCCGTGCATGAATCATAACCAAGAATTGAACCGTTGTTGGGCGATCCAACTCGAATCTCTGTGTGCATCTCGCCATCAAGATACACATCGTAGTTGGTCGCATTTGTGGTTTCGAACTCGATGGTAATCGTACGATAGCCTTCAGCGAGTGGGAAAGGATCAGCACGTGAAATCGATTCAATTTGTTCTTCGAGTTGCTGATTGGCACCCGACAGTGCTTCTTCGGTCGAAGAAATCCCTGAATACGCTTGCTCAAAAGCAGTTGACAACGGGTCGTAGACGAGTGACATTGCCCTGGTTGTCGGTGCAGGCGTTCCTTTCTTGGTTTGCTCAAGGAAGCCTGCAAGGACAGCATCTTCGTTGATTTCCGGATTGGATTCAAGGGCGACATGCGTTGGCATGGTGTAGGTCTCAATGGCGAATTCTTTCTGAACATCTTCGGATGAAAGCCAAAGCGCCAGTTCAGATGCAGCGACCTTGTTGGCGCTTTGCTTGCTAACGGTCCACCCCTTGTAGGTCACGAGAGGCGACATGCGCTCACCTGAACTTTCCACAAGTGGTAGCAGCGTTTGACCAATGTTGAGGCGACTTGCTTCGTACGTTGCCCAATTCCATGGGCCATCGAAAATCATCGCTGCTTTCGAAGAAATGAATTGGTTCTTCATCCCTTCAATCTGAGTTCCTGTTGCAACAACGCCATGTTCCAATTCAAGATCAAGCATCCATTGCATCGCCTCGCTTGAACCGTTGGAATCCAGTGTTGGTTCACCGTTTTCATCGAACAGTGAACCTCCAAATCCTTCCTGAATCGGGAACCACCAATACGCTGTCTTGATCGGAATTGCGAGACCTTGCACGTCTTGAACGGTGAGAAGTTCTGCTGCATTGAGTAAATCTTGTTCCGTCCATGTTTCATCAGGATACGCAAGACCTTGGGCATCAAACAAGGCCTTGTTGAAAATGAGCGAGAGACAATCCTGACTTGCAGGAACTCCATAGAGTGCATCACCATAACGCATCGCCTGCAGCGCACGTTCCTCGAACACGGCTCGATCTTGTGGTGTCAAGTGAGGGCGAAGGTCTTCCAAGAGAGGGAAGCCATCAACACGAACTTCCCCAATGGCTCCCAACTGATCACTCGACAATCGCATCAAGTCGGGTGCTTGTCCGCCTTGGGCTGCAGTCATGAACAGTTGGTCTGCGTTTCCAAACGGTACCATCGTGACCTCAACCGTGACATTTGGATGGGAAGAATCAAACGAAGAAATGGAATTCATGAAAACTTCTTCTTCTTTGCTCTCTGCTGCAAAAGTGTGCCACACCTCGAGAACAATCTCACCGTTGGAATCGACCTGCGAAGAATTTTCTTGACTGCCACCAAGGCACCCTGTAAGAAAAATCATAGAAAAAAGCACAGCGGCCAGAAGTTGCTTACGCAGGGAAGAACCACGGACCACCCCCTTCATACCTGGTCGTTGAATTACGCCGACTTAAACAGAACGGAGATGCGCTGAACCATCATTCAGATTTATGGAATGCAATGGGCAATTGTCCGAGTTGCATCCATTCTAGATACAACAAACGTTTGAGTTCCATTCGTGCAGCTTGACGCCAACGTTTCCGCATCGTTCGTTCAGCCTCACGGCTGGGAACTGGAGGTGGTGAAAATTTGCAAGACAACGCACTGGATGGAGGTATTGGGGTATCTTCCCATTCAACACCCCACAAGATCAGCCAATCAGGAGGGGCGACTCCAAAATCAACCTCAGTTTCTGGTTCATCGATAGCTCGTTTTACGTCCCCTGCGGTAATTTCACCTAACGAAAGAAGATGGAGCGCCATGGCCGTCCGTCGAACCTGATTCCAAAGGAAGGCTTCTCCGATAATTTCGAAGCCAACCGTGCGCCCCTCAACAACCCAAGGTGTACACGAAAGAATGGTGCGAATTGGGTTTTTGCCGGGCTCCAATCGAGCAAAGTTTCGAGCATCGTACGTTCCCTCGAACAGTTTCAACCATTCCGAAAAAACTTCACCAGGATCCATCCAAAATTCAATTCCTTCGAGACGGTAACGATAGACCCGATGCGATGCCATTCGTGGGTTCCAATCCATTGCGACTTTTCGAACATCGAGAAATGAGATTTCATCGGGAAGTAAATCATCAACTGCGCGAACAAATTTCCGAGGTGTTATGCTGTTCCACAACGATTGAGCAACACGAACTGTCCCCCCATTCAGTCGAACATGAACGCCTGCATCGGTGCGACTTGAGAGAACAAGATTGTGTTCTTCGTCATCCTTTGAAATCCATCCAAGTTTTTGAAAAGCATGAATCAGTTCACCCTGGACGGTCCGCACATCAGGCTGTATTTGGCTCCCATGAAAGGCATCACCAAGGTAGCCAATACGGAAATGCAGACGGGTTTCTGCATCCGACATAGGTTGACCTCAATCGTCAGAAGTTAGAATCTGAGCCGCTTCTTCAGGAGTGTATCCTAATCCGCCGACAGCCCAAATCAGTGCTTGTTTGACCCATGGTTGAACCATTGGGTTCGCTTTTTCGGGATCGATGACTTCGATTGTATCGACGATGTTACGAGCTGCCATGTAGAGAACATCATCAGTGGGAATGTCTGCCATCTCAAGACGGCGACTGTATCGCTGGAATTCTTTGACGGCCTGAGGGACGCGACGGCATTCAAGCGCAAACGATGCAAAATCTGCAATGTACTCGTCATTTTCCTCATCGAGTTCCATCGCTTTTTTGTACGACATCATGATTTTTGTTCCAGGAACAACGTCATCTTGTTCTTCCATGTTGAGCATATTTGCGAACTCTGCATAGGTGTGTTGGAGTATTGCATTATCTCGATTGGAACGAAGTTTACCATCCAAGTTTTCTACAGCACCCTTCAAATCACCAGAACGGAACAATTCCATTGCATCTGCCATTATATCGTCGCTCATGTTTGTCTCCTCGTTCGTGGCAAAATTCAGGGGTTCTTGAACACAACGGTTCATTCTTGTCCTTCACTTTGTTGGGTGAGTATGTCAGCAAGAGTATCCAATTTTGTTGATTGACTGTGCTTCTTGTGCATCTCATTCAGGAGGGTTTTGGTATCTTCCCAACCACGAATCTTGTAAAAACAATGCTTCGGATCAGGCCGTACGGTTCGAATGGTGCGCTGATAGAACATGAGTGCAAAGAACGACTTGAGGAGACTCTTGCCTGCTTTTTCTACGGATGTGTCGTTTTCCTTTTCCGGCAAATTTGGCGAGATGCCAACGCTTCCTCCCACGGATTCTTCGACAATACCCACGCCAGAGTCGGTGAGGATGGTGAGTGTCGCAAATCCAGTCATTGTCCCAAATGGAGTACGCTCAACTTGAACTTCGGAAATACGGTCGAAGAGAATACGGCGGTGTGCTCGACTGAGAAGGAAAGCGTGCTTGAAGATTACAGCATTGCTCGTGATAGCATAATCGAAACTACGTTGGTAATAGAACACTAAAGCCCAATAAGCGAGTGTCAATGCAATGCCAGCGAACAAGAAATTGTATTCAAAGCCAAGGAATGGTTCAACATCAGTGTCTGAAAACAGGTCACGAATCAAGGCGATGAGTCCATCGATTTGAATCAATACTGGCAAGAGCGTTGCAAGAAGGAGCCAAATCGTAACCCATTTACCTGATGTTGAGGTGTTAAGCATGCGATTGAACCACGTAATTGTGGCCATTACGAGTACAAAACCGAAGGGGAGTTTTGAACCACCCAATCCCATAACCCAAACAAGGAATTTCGCAAAACCACCGGAATCGTCGTTCACCAATGAATCTGGATTCCAAAAGATCATGTGGATTCCAAAAACAATCAGACCGAGCACATACATGCTCATGAAACCGACAGGACTTGGAGATTTTGTAAGAAGAACTTCTTCACCTTCAATGAGTTTGAAGCGATTCTTCAATGTCTCTTCATTTGATGCTTTGTCCGAGGTTTCAGAAGCTACTTCTTCTGTTGTATTGGCTTCTTCAGATTGCACTTCTTCATCGCTCATCCTGTTGACCCAAACTCTTCTCGACACACAAGCACATAAGCCCTTTGCCGTTTCTGAAATAAAAACAGGTGCATTTCATTAATGCAAAAGTCCCCAACTATGCTCAGCATTCCCACGAATCCAATCGTACATTGATTCTTGGCGCAATCCGTGCTCATCATCAATTGTTAGCGATTCAACCTCAAGCGGATATTCGTTGTACGTAAGATGCGACCAAATTCCTCCACGAGTGGGTTGATGAAAATCCCAATAGGCGCGTGCAACCGCTCGAACGGTTGCGCGTATCGATGTCCTCTCGTTCTTGAGGTGAATCTTGAAGCTGGGTAGGTTGTTGTCCTGTCGCTGTTTTTCGACTGTTACGATTTTGAAGCGTTCACTGCGACCGTTTTGAGCATCGTGGAACAAACCGCCTTGACTGACCGAGATGTGCGACACATCACGTCGTTTCCACTCTCGAGGGTCTCGGCTAAGCATCGTTGTGGAAAGATGAGGTAAAAACCAATCAAGATAGGATCCATCTGAGAAATGAAGAACGCCCCAATACCACGGTACACTTGGGGCTTGAACACAGACTTTCTGAAAATATGCGGTCCCGTTTACATCGGTTCCATCGATGGTTCCCTTTACTTGGGTGCCGTGGAGTCGAAGGATATCATAGCCCAAAGAACCGAGGTAGGTTGCTGTTGCTTCTCGGGCGGTTGACATGGGTGTGTTCCACGGCGTCATCGTCAATCGAATGGATTGTATGGCCTCATGTTCCACATCAAGGTTTAACCAGAATTGCGATCGGTCCGAGTGCATCCCCATCGAACAATCACTGTCGAGAAGTGGAACGACTGCGCCTCCACCTTGTCCCTCCTCCCCAGGCCATTCTGAATGACCTGACGGCAGTACGATCATGTCGCATATTTTTGCGATGATTTCATCGTGCATCACTGTACCATCAAACCACCAAGCGCAGACCATTCCATCAACTTGTATAGCGCCTTCATCATCGAATCCTGGTGTGCCTTTTGGCTTCCACTCTACATCATTGATACGAACAACATCGTTTTCTTTCGTTGACCACAAGACCATGAGTTGTTTTCCTGCCTTCGAGTCTTCGTCCTCCAACATCACCAGCCACCACCACCAATCCCACGTGAGATGCTGGATTGGTGGACGCTGATTTAGCGTCCACAGTGTTGAAAAATCACCCGCAAAGGAATCCATATTAACCCTCAGACAATTTCCTTTGACTTGAAAATCAATTGACCAATGAACCAGAAAAACAGAGCCTGAGAGAACAAGACGAGAATCGATACGATTGTTGTTGCGTACGGCCCCATACCCAACCCAAGATCGGATTGTGCCCATTCCAATGCACCATATCCGGGCAGTTCATTACCTCCGATAAACAAGAAAGACGACATATCATTTGAGCCTCCAGCCCAGGCTCCTGCTTCAGTAAACATGGCCATATCTGGCCATGCTAAGTATGCCCCTGAATCGATGATACTCATGGACCATCCCACAATCGACATTCGCAGGAAACTCGATTCAGGGACAGACATCGATAACAGAGCCATTCCAAGTTCCCAAGCCGCAATTGGCAAGGCGAGTATAATTCCATATTTCCAAAGAACGCCGAGGAATGCAAACAGCATACCATAGACCAAGGTTGCGAGTAAAGCAGCGATAAGAATTGAAAACCATACTCCAAGGTCTCCAAATCTGTAGAACTGGTCGCCCGGCCCCATGAATCCAGAAACCAAAGCTAACAATGCGCACACGATGAGAAGGTACGGCCAGACAATTGCCAGATACCCTAACATTCGATACAGAAATATTTCTCCTCGTGCAATTGGTTTTGCCGTCATGTATTGCATCGTACCAGAGGTCATCTCATCACGAATCAAACCCGTTGCGAGAAAGAGAGGTATGAAAATACTCAGCAAGAAGACGAAGCCAAGTTTTCCGACACCAAGAATGAATGCTCGATGTTGTGCTTCCTTCCCGTACCTGTCCTCATCTGGATCTTCATCGACATTCGGATCTGCGTAAACAGAGTACGATTTCGTCATTGAATCATAGCGCAGAACGATGTTGCACACAATGCCGTCTCCATTGTCATCTTTTTGACTGGGGAGAAGTGATGAGTCAACACAATCCCCATCGTTGTCCTTTGCGTCCCATGTGCTGGATGCATCGGAATAATCCCAGTCGTAATCGTCCTCGTTGACGTACATCGAGGCAGGTTCGGCTTCAATTGGTGGATTGAGTAGACCCGGATGAGAAAAAGGGTCATTCACATCTGTCCCATACTTAAATTCTTGACCATTGACATAGCCATCTCCGTCCCAGTCGTAAGAATCTCCGTCATTGTCTATGGCCTCAATCTCGCTGTTCATCGCATCGATGTAAAACAAAAGCACGACGGATATTGCGAGGAATCCAACCCCAAGAACGACCCAAGTGGAGAGACGAGTTCGATACTGCCGCACAGTAAATTCAGCGATTGCTGTCGCTTTCCGGTCGAGCGCCGTCCAGATGGTTTCACCACGTTTCTTTTCCATCAACGGAAGCCTCCTGTCAGATAGCCAAGGATAGACTGCAGGTCGTCGTCTGGATTGTTGATGACCATCACATCGTGTTCATTATCGACGATGATTTTCGGCAAACGCTTGTGGAATTCGCCCAAGTGGTGTGTGAATATTTTCAATTTTGTAGGGCTCGGAAATTGAAGACCGTGAACGACTTCAAGATTGAGCACATCCTTCGCGAGTGATTTCGCATTGCTGCATTCGATTTCGATGGTGTGAGGAATGTTGTCCAATTGCTCACGAATAGCGTGTAAGTTCCCAATTGCGAGTAACTTACCTTGATGCAATATGACAATTTGTTCGGTAATGCGCTCGATCTCAGAGAGGATGTGACTGCTCAGCAATACCGTCCGACCCATTCGACCAAGTTCACGGATGACGTTCATGATGGTCGTTCGCGCCAACGGGTCACAGCCTTGCAACGGCTCATCAAGAATGATGAGATCAGGGTCGTTTACCAAGGCATGTGCAATCTTTGCACGCTGACGCATCCCCTTGGAATAGCGTCCGATTTTTTTGTGCATCACATCGGTGAGGCCAACGAATTCAAGGACGCGTTCAGCCTCTTGTTTTGCTTCATCACGGGTCAACCCATGGAGCCTTGCAAAGGTGGAAACGAATTCATGCGCAGTCATCCAATCATGCATGTTTTCATTTTCGGGAACATAACCGACTCGAGCATAGGGGGCAGGATTTTTCCACGGATTCGTACCAAACAGACGAACTTCACCCTGAGTAGGCTGGAGTTTCCCCATCAGTAACTTGAACAAAGTCGATTTCCCTGCCCCATTCAATCCTAAAATTCCTGTCACACCGCCGCTTAGTGCGAGCGAAATGCCTCCAATTGCTTGGTATCGGCCGTACGTTTTTCCAACATTGTTGAACATGACAACAGGGGCCTGTGGTTCAGGTACCCATTGCTGCTCCTGTGCTCTACCCTCTTGGGCCAAGTCTGGAATCATTCCCTTGTCACCTCCATTGAGGATACACGAACACTGAGAACATACAACGCTATTGCGTTAATTGCAACCACAGATGCAAGAGACCAAATCCATGGATGGTCGTAGACAACGTTGGTTCCAATCAAGGCTTGACCAACGTGTGCAACTGAGTCGTACGGTGAAATCAGATAGAGGATGGATCGATCGAACAGCCCTTGGACAATCGCAGCAAGGGTTTTCGTCCCAAGCAGGACAGCAAGAAGTGCAATGCCAGGGAAGAATTTTCCACGTGAAACCGAAGAAAGTGCAAGTCCGATACTCGTGTATGTGATGATCAAAAGTAGGGCGCAAAATACAGTTGTGAGGAACAGTGGGAAGGTGTCAAGAATCCATGCCCATCCTCTTCCCATCGCTAAAACATCAACGAAATAATACAAGAAAAGTGTTCCAATGATGATGAACGATTGAATGGTTGCAACCGCCAGATACTTCATTCCAACATAATCGAATCGGTTGATGGGTCTTGAGAAGTACAGGGCACTTGTTCCGTTTGATCGATCTTCAGAAATCACTCCCCCGACAAGTAAAGCTGCTACCAGTGGATAAAACAACATGTTTCGTGGAAAGAATCCCAAGATGTGACCGTAGAGGTTGTTTCGACCAACCCCCCAGAGTTCGTACAACCCCGGTTCGCCAATCACAGCGAAGAGAAGTGTCAGTGCGACATCAGTCATCGAAGCAATCAGGACAAAAATGAGAACGAGTTTTGTTGGTACACCCCACGGCCGGTGCCCTTTACGGACAATCCCTAGAACGTGGTGTCGGAAAATTGCCCAGTTCCGCATCCAGCGAGGATTGAGAGTACCCTGCCAAGGGACATAGATTTGCTCAAAGACTTGACCCGTTTGAGCAACCGGCTGTGCAATGGCTGCTTGATCGCTGGACTCTGAGCCCCACGCAGCATCCATTCGACTTTGCCCGGTAACAGGTGTCGATGCATCGATGGTTGGTTCGTCGGTCATGCTCCTGAACCTCCCATGGATTCGGGGGCATCCACCTTTCGCGCTTCTACCGGTGAGGCAAGCAGATCTTCGCTCGATTTGACACCGTATCCAAAACGTTCCATGATGACGATAAACAGGTCTTCCAAAGACGCTTCATACTCATGCATTCTTCGAATCTGGGCTCCAGTCTCTGCAGCGCACTTGAGAATGCGATGTGTCGTCTTCTCCCCGTCGTGTTGGATTCGCATCATTCGACCCTCTCGGCGTACTGTTAGCCCTTCTTTTCCGAGCGCTTGCTCAAGTTCACCGGCCATGCCCCATGCATGAATTTCAATCTCACGGTCAATGGCTTTGAGGTCCTCGATACGACCCTGAGCCGCAAGCTTACCTTTGTGCAGGAGAACGATGTTTTGACAGACTCGCTCAACATCATCCATCAAATGGCTCGCCATGAGGACTGAGCGACCACCTGCATTGACCATGTTGGACAGTGTTGTGAGCATGGCTTGTCTTGCATCAGCATCAAGCCCATTTGAAGGCTCATCAGCAATGATGAGTTGAGGATCGTGAATGATCGAACAGGCCAATTTTGTTGCTTGCTTCATACCGGTCGAAAAGGAGGAAATTGGGCGATATCGCAACTCTCCGAGGCCGACATATTCCATTGCAGTATGAGCCCTAGACATAGCTACGACTGGATTCATTCCAAGCAGTTCACCGCTGTATCGGACTTGATGAATAGCATCCATGTTCTCATCAAGCGCATCGTATTCAGGCATGTACCCGATTTTCGAGCGGATGGCTAACCCTTCAGTACGGATGTCATGCCCGAGAACTTTACCCTCTCCAGAAGTGGCTTGAATAAGGCCAAGTATGGTCTTGAAAAAGGTCGATTTGCCAGCACCGTTTGGACCAAGTAGCCCTGTTGCTCCCCTGTGAACTTGAATGCTCAGGGAATCGAGAGCGACGTGAGGACCATACGATTTGGTCAACTCGTTCGTCTCGATGATGTGGCCATTTGACATTGTTCTCGTTGAACACACAGAAAGGAAGTCTTTCAATGCTTTTACGTCACGTTATTTGAATGTCTTCGAAAAGTCACTTCGCGTTCGTACTGCAATACCTTTTCGAAACCGCAGAGCCTCATCTGCGTCGCATTGTGCAAGACCGTGCCCAATCAACGTTCCGTGCTCGTCGACAATGAAGCACGTCTGCCCGGCCCTGAGCCATGGGTCGCATTTGATGATGAAGCCATGGAATACATTACGGCCACGGAGGACAAATTCCACAGCGTCTTGCTCAACAACGAGCAATGGTGGGCCATGACCCGAACCCGCGTATGGATCGTATTCCTTATCGTCCAAAACCGGAGTCGAACGACGCCCGTATATCGTCATTGAGCCTCGATCGGTAATTGACAACCCTCCATCTGCCAATCGAGGGCTTAGAATATGATTGCCGTGTTTATCGATGACATTCTTGACGCGCCCTGTTCCACCAATAATGTACGTGCATGACTCTACAAGGTCGACTGCCTCAGAATAACTGACGTTAGCAAGGACGACAAGTTTGTCAACAACCTGTCGACGACGTAGATCATCACGAAGTTGAGGCAAATGAGAATCATCCACCTGAAGCGGTTCCTCGAGAAGACCATGCTTGATGAGAAGCGTTGATGCTTCTTGAATCAACGAATCCTGGCCGATATCAAGAATCAAAATCCGATCAGCATTGATGTGAAGGCGATGGATTTCTTCGCGTAACAAGACGGTGTTCAAACGACGTTTCCAGAGCCACGTTGGTCCATCAACTTGGGCAAACGGATTCAGGTCTTCGAGTGAATACGGCAGAAGTCCAAGCGGTGTTTGAACAAGAATTTCAAGTTCAGGAAGAACGCTCTTCAGACGCAACACAAGCAGGTCACAGCGTTGTCTCCACGGCCCAGGCTTACCGTTCAAAACTAGCACATCCGTTGGACCTGTCGATGACGGTCTCCAGCGGTGCTGGAGATGCGCTCGAGCCGTGATGATGTGTGGCCGTGAAAGGGTATCTTCTCCGCCCCAGCGTTCACCCTTTTTTCGTTGAATTGCTTGCCTGCTAACAACTTGTGACCAATCCGTTTCCCAAATCCCCCCGTTTGGATGGTGCTCTCGTGCAGCATCACGGTCGTCTTGGACGAGATCTTGCAAGAACTCTGAAGATAAACCGGAAGGAAACGGTCGCGTTGTCAGCCAGAGGAAGGCTTCTCGGAGAGCTGGATGTTGGTGGCTTCGTTGTTCAGCGAGTTGCCAGATGGTTCCCTCGTGAACGGCTTGTTTGCATCGTGAAAGTTCAGCTAATGTGATTTCCAAATTGTAACGTGCCAGCAGGGCCGTCCGATCCTCATCGTTGAGTTTTCGAACAGCTTCAGGCGTCCAATCGACAACACTTGGAACCAATTCAGGCCACGAATGAATGTCTTTCAATCGATATGTTCCCTGCGGAGAGAGCAACCGATTGTCGCGAGCAAAAAGGGCGTAGGCAGCCGAATCAAACAAATCAGCACCGAGCGCAATCAACATTGAAAAGAGCATCGGGTGGCCGCACCCAAACATATGTCGTGGACGTTCAGGAGGGAGTTCGCCAATTGTTGCCAACATGATTTTTGCGAGGTCTTTGTAGCGATGCTTTTCCATGATTGGAACGATACCACCAATGGGATGAATTGAGAAATCAAACGCCCCCATCCTGATCGCAGATTGTTTTCTCAAATCACGATAGATACCGCCCTGTATTGGACCATTGAGCATCACATGTTCAGCAGCTTTGAGGGACGCCTCACACCGTTCAATGGTCGTTTCTACGGCTTGTTTTACGTCGTCCTCAGTCATGTCAGGTCGACTGAAGACATCGAGCATTGTTGCGATATCAACTCCAATTGAACGTTGAAATTCGACAATTTCTTCGACGCCGACCTCAACATCCCCGTAAACATAGGACTGGAAGGTTCCTGAATCCGTCATGATGACTCCGGGATAATTGATCAGGTCATGAACACCGTTCTCGAGAGCGTGCTGCTTGAGGTCATCGTGTTTCCAGATGATGTAGGAGTTTGTAATCAATCCTTGAATGCCGTAGCGGTCCCACATCTCTCTTGGTTCGATCGTTCGAATGTTTGGGTTGATGACTGGCAGCAGGGCAGGAGTTTCAAGCACGCCGTGTGCAGTGTGAAGTTTTCCAATTCGCGCACAACCATCACGTGCAACAACCTCGAACTTGTTTCGGTCGCTTTCACGACACGGCGTTGGGTCATCCCTCTGCCCGCTCATCCACGCAGTCATGCAACGACCCCAGAACCTCTTCTTTTCAATTCCCCGATGGTACATCGACGAATTCGACGTTTCCGTGTGCGAGAATGAATTCTCGTCCAAGTTCATCGAATGTGTCGAGCAGGCTCGATGAGAAACGGATAGTGGAGATTTCAGAATCGTTCTCCAAGTCATCCCGAACACCCTCAAGCGTTCCTGGAGCAGCGCCACAGGAAAGGCAGGCACCTGTCAAATCGAGCACGAATTCGTATCCCAACTCCTCATGATTCCACATTGAAACAGCGATGCCACCTCCGTGACCATCCAGTGCTGCACGGACCGGACCCAAACGGGAGAGTAAGACTGGCACGATGTGTTCTGTACCAACAACATCCTTGACGCGCATGTTCCTCAATCGCTCCTCTTCATCTGCATCGGTTTGTTCAGCAATTCGACGATTGGCCTCCTCTTCCATGGCCTTCTGAGCCTCGAGGGCATATGCCCGGACCAAATCGTCGTCCATGCGACGGCCAGACTGCGATGATGTTTGAAATCTTGCAAAGGCGTAGTATCATGAATGATTGCATCCATTGATAAGGGGGTAACGACACCAGTGAACAGGTGAGAAGGTGACTGATGTGTTACTACGTGTTGAAAATCTTCACGTTTCCGTTGGAGACACTCCTATCATTCAAGGGATAAATCTTGAGATCAAACGCGGTGAAATTCATGCCGTCATGGGCCGTAACGGAGCAGGGAAATCCACCCTCGCCAACGTCGTCATGGGCCATCCAGCATACGAAGTCACCAGCGGTTCAATCTACTACAAGGGCCAAAACATCGCTGATATGGAAGTCTTTGAGCGGGCACGAGCGGGTATGTTTCTCTCGTTCCAGTATCCTGCTGCAATCCCTGGTGTGCAAGTCGGGACCTTCCTACGCAAGTCTGTTGCCTCCGTGCGTGGAGACGCTCCTTCACCACGAGCGTTTCGTCAAGAACTGAACGAAGCAATGAAGCAATTGGACATGGACAAGTCGTTCCTCTCTAGATACGTGAACGACGGGTTCAGTGGTGGAGAGAAGAAACGACTTGAGATTCTCCAGATGCTCCTCCTACAACCCGATCTTGCTCTTCTAGACGAGACCGATTCGGGATTGGATATCGACGCTCTGCGAATCGTTGCAGAGGGCATCAACGCTGTATCCCAAACAACCGGTTGCCTCATCATTACGCACTACCAACGCCTGTTGGATTTGGTAAAGCCAGATGTTGTTCATGTTCTCATCGATGGAAAAATCGTTCAAAGCGGTGGCCCTGAACTAGCAATTAAGCTTGAAGAAGAGGGATACGATTGGGTAGACGCCCTAGTCTGAGGTGATTGGATGACACAAGATGCGCAAGATGCTGTTGGTGACTACAAATATGGTTTTCACGACCCTGAGTCCGCAACGATTCGATTCGACAAAGGACTCAGTGAGCAAGTTGTTCGCGACATTTCCAAACTCAAAGAAGAGCCAGAATGGATGACGGAACTTCGAGTCAAAGCCTACCACCATTTCATGCAACGTGAAATGCCGACGTGGGGAAATTGCGATTCACTTGCAGGAATCGATTTTGAGAACGTAACCTACTTCCTTCGTTCCTCGGACAAGACCGAGAACGACTGGGAAGATGTTCCAGATGACATCAAGCGAACCTTTGACCGCCTTGGGATACCTGAGGCCGAACAGAAATGGCTTGGAGGCGTCACAGCTCAATACGAAAGCGAGGCAGTCTACCATTCCATTCGAGAAGATCTTGAAGAACAAGGTGTTCTCTTCCTAGACATGGATTCTGGACTCAAAGAGCATCCTGAAATTGTCAAGAAATACTTCGGTTCAGTCATACCTCACACAGACAACAAGTTCTCTGCACTTAACACGGCTGTCTGGTCGGGAGGATCGTTCATCTATGTACCGAAAGGCGTCCACGTCGAAATGCCAGTACAGGCTTACTTCCGAATCAATGCCAAAAACATGGGTCAATTTGAGCGTACCTTGATCATCGCTGATGAAGGTTCGTCGATTCATTATGTCGAAGGCTGCACAGCACCGACGTACTCCACTGATTCACTCCACTCAGCCGTGGTCGAATTAATCGCAATGGAGGGTGCAAAGATTCGATATTCAACGGTTCAAAATTGGTCTGCAAATGTCTACAACCTTGTCACAAAACGTGGGGTTGCGTACAAGAACGCTACCGTTGAATGGGTCGATGGAAACATCGGCTCCAAGTTGACGATGAAATACCCTGCAGTTCTCCTCAAGGGAGAGGGTGCTCACGCAGAAGTCATCTCGGTTGCCTATGCGGGGGAAGGACAACATCAAGATGCGGGAGCCAAAGTACACCATCTCGCACCGAACACAACCTCGAGCATCTTATCGAAATCAATCTCAAAGAACGGCGGACGATCTTCGTACAGAGGTATGCTCCAAGTCACACCGAAAGCCTCAGGATGTCGCTCCAAAGTAGTCTGTGATGCGCTCATGTTGGATGAGGACAGTCGCAGCGACACTTATCCGACAATGGAAATAGGAAACCCTACGGCTGACCTTGAACATGAAGCCAGCGTTTCAAAAGTGTCCGGAGACCAACTGTTCTACCTCATGAGCCGGGGACACTCCGAAGAAGAAGCCATGGGTATGATTGTCAACGGATTCTTTGAACCTTTCACCCGTGAACTTCCAATGGAATATGCTGTTGAACTCAACCGACTCCTTGAATTGGAAATGGAGGGCTCGATTGGATGACATCGTATCTCGATGCCACTGTTCCAAGTCGATCCGAACACCTCTGGCGCTACACGCCATGGTCCAGGATTCATCCAGGAAAGGTAGACTCTATTCCAGAAGTCGATGTTGCTGTCATCAAAAGCAAAGACATACAACTCAGCACAGTACCTTTTGAACCACTACCTACAACAGACATTGCTCGCATCTTTCTCAATGAAGTCATACAGGAAACCACGGTGGTTTCATGTGATGAGAAGGAAGGTCACATCCACATTCACGCCGGCGGTCATGCCGTTGCAGCACACCTCCACTTCTCTTGTTCAACGAACTCGAGCATTGTCGTTCATTTGCACGGCGAGCCGGATTGGTTCGGGCTTGCACTCACCGGAGACACCAATTCAAATGCTCGATTGAGTGTTGGCATCATCAATGAATTGTCCTCTGATTCAGTCCTTGTTCGTGTTGACGATTGGGACGTCCATCGAGACGCTCGGTTTGAACTCGCAACCCTCTCGATGGGCGGGATTCGAAACAAATCCGACATCCGTTCGACACTTGCTGGAACGAACGCCTCCCTAAAGCAATTCATCGCTGTACATGGTCACGGTGCACGCCATGATGATCACCACATCGAAATCCATCACAAGCAACCACACACAACATCGCACTTGATGCTCAATGCTGCTTGTGATGACCGAAGTCATTCGATTGGCACAGGTGCTCTAACCATCGATGACATTGCACAACATACCGATGCTGGCCAAGTATTTCGCAATCTATTGTTGTCCCCTACTTCTCGGGCGGAGGCAATTCCCGAACTCGAAGTTCAAGCGAACGAAGTCTCCGCTGCACATGGGGCTGCTTCAGCACCAATCAATCAGGAGCAAATGCATTACTTGATGAGTCGAGGATTATCAAACGAAGAAGCGACCTCGATGATCGTTGAAGGTTTTCTTGTCGATTCATTCTCAGGTTTGCATTCAGAACATGTTCGTGATACAATGCAGACGCGATTAACAGTCCACCTTGAATGTCAATTGATTGGGTGATGCACATGGCAATTCAAGACGATTTCCCGATTTTGCAACGTCAGGTCAATGGGCATCGTCTAATCTATCTCGACAATGCTGCTACAACGCAGAAACCAAATGTCGTCATCGATGCAATGAATGACTACTACACCAAACACAACGCAAACGTTCACCGTGCTGTTCACACCCTTGCAGGCGAAGCAACCGACGGATACGAAGCATGTCGAACAACGCTCAAATCATGGTTCAATGCTGAGCGCTGTATCCTCACAAGTGGAACCACCGAAGCCATCAACCTTGCAGCTCACGCTTGGGGGCATCCACAACTCAAGGGACGAGCAATCGTCCTCACGGAAATGGAACATCATAGTGACATTGTCCCATGGCAAATGTTGGCTGAAACGTTTGGTAATGAATTGCGATACGTGCCGGTCAAACCTGATTTGACCCTCGACATGGATGCACTCGAAGCATCCATCGAAGGCGCAGGACTGGTTTGTGTGGTTCACACCTCCAACGTCCTCGGTGTACGTAATCCAATCGAAGACATCATTCGAATCGCTCATGAGAACGGTGCAAAAGTACTACTCGATGCAGCCCAAGGCGCACCACACTGTCAAATCAACATGGCCAAATTAGGAGCAGATATGATGGCATTATCTGCGCACAAGATGTGTGGGCCTACTGGCATTGGATGCCTCTTGGTCACCGAAGAGACCTTCCAAGAGATGAAACCATTCATGGGTGGTGGAGACATGATCGAAACCGTTACTCTTGAAGGTTCAACCTATCAAACAAATGAACATCGATTTGAAGCCGGCACACCGCGTATCGCAGAAGCCATTGGATGGAATGCAGCATTGTCCTACCTTGCCGATCTCGACCTTGAGGAGCAACACCTCCGATTGTTGGGGGTTGCTCGTCACGTCGCCAAGGAGTTGCGCTCGATGGGCATGACCGTCTACGGACGCCATGATGATGGAGATTCTTCGGTCGTATCCTTCCTTCATCCCACACTGCACAGCGAGGATTTCGCACATTTGCTTGATGCACGAGGTGTTGCCGTTCGAACCGGACATCATTGCGCTCAACCACTCTTGAATCGTCTAGGAATCAGCGGAACCGTACGTGCTTCATTTTACATTTACAACACCATGCAAGATGCAGAAGAATTCTTGTCACATGTTCGTGCAATTCTGGAGCGGTTTGCATGACATATCCAGAGCAACTATCAGAACTAATCGAAGATTTTCAATCCATTGAAGATCGAATGGAACGGTTGGAGTATGTGTTCGATCTTGCGGCCGAGGTCAACGAACTTCCAACGGAAGAATGGAACGATTCCACCCGCATTCAAGGATGTCAATCTGAAGCACATGTCCGAGTTGATATCGATGAGAGCAATGTCCGACTTTATTCAGGTGCTGACTCCAAACTTGTGCAAGGATTGATGGGGATCTTGACCATCGCGATAGACGACCAACCTATCGAAATCGCCCTCTCCTTGACGCCCGAATTC
>CEQW01037945.1_pt1 | contig 19493 bp, 19 predicted proteins | sample 530891 | NCBI WGS metagenome assembly CEQW01 (sample SAMEA2621066, study PRJEB7988) | marine metagenome | biome: marine biome (ENVO:00000447); feature: surface water layer (ENVO:00002042); material: "saline water (ENVO:00002010), including plankton (ENVO:xxxxxxxx)" | depth 5 m
CTGATTCGACATAATCGAATGGAGAAAAAGATGCTCTCGATTGGACATCTGTTGCCGAGTTTATAGAATTGAAATGGTCCTTATGCGTTCTTGCATCATGAAGGGAGGTTACACCTTTTGTGACGGTTTCAGGCTGCGGCCAATCCATGGCCTCAACACTTTGACGCGCTTCATCGACATGGTTTTGTTCTTCAGATTCCATTTGAGAAAGTTCGTCCTCGGTCACTCCAAGCGTCAACAACAATTCGCGATGGGATGGAATCGGGTCTTTATCGGCCCAGTATTCAAGGAGTTCTCGATCGACGTATCCCGGTGGAGTTCCTGTTTCCGAACCGAGGTAAAGATCGTCATGATGATGTGCATGTCCGCAACCACGCATCGTTTCTACGTGGATCATGGTTGGTCCTCCGCCCTCAAGACCAAATTCCCTTGCTGTGGCAACACTCGCATGCCATGCAGCTGGATCTGACCCATCGATGGTCCACGCAGGGAATCCCATCGCTACTGCTTTGTCAGCCCATAATTCAACGCCAGACTGATGCGCTGGTGGAGTGTCAAGGGCGATTTGGTTGTTTTGAAGAATGTAACAAATCGGCAAACCTCGGGCCCCGGCGAGATTTATCGCCTCCCAGTATTCACCTGAAGAGGAGGCTCCTTCACCGATGCAAGCAACATGAAATCGATTCAGTGATTGTTTCCATCCAGCAAAAGCAAGACCGGTCAAGGTCGCACTCGCAATCGGAAGAGGGGCGGTTGGAGGAAGAACACCCACGTGCCATGCCCCAATATGGAGATCTCGTCCACCAGCACCTTCGTGACCACCGTTTTGATTCGAACCCGCTTTACCCATTTGTGCAGCCATAACGTCAACAACGGTATCGCCCATGGCCAGTGCCAATCCAACATCTCGAATCATCGGAGCAACCAAATCCCCGTCGTAGCCGTTTCCAGGTGTGTGTGATTTGTTCGGTTTATCGGTTCGCTTCAATGCAGTTGCAACTGCAACAACACCTTCTTGCCAGGTTGAGCGAAATCCTTTACCTCCAAAGCGTGAACCATCTGGAGTTTCCATTCCAGAAAAGAACACCTCTTTGAGATGAGCATCCATGGCACGGGTTCGAGTCATCAACCTCTGCCATTCCAATCGATGTTCCATGGTTGTCGACATGTAGTAAGCAAGACGGCGCAGACAGAGTCTGAGATCGATGAGAAGGTGAGCCATTCGTCGGTCGAGATGCTCACTAATGCTACGACGAGGCATCACTTCTTGCTCGAGAATCGTTGAGATTTTGTGTGTGTTTTGGGCTTCAAAGCCTCGCTTAAACGCATCAATAAATCGTTGACTAAACGTGTGCCATGAGTCGCCATCGAAGGAATGCTGGCCATCAACATCAAGGTGATCCCAGATGTTTGCGGCAAGGAACACGTGTCCTTCATGACGTTCGGCAAAAAAGCGCATGACTTCTGCGCGAGCAGCATCGAAGAGAAGCGGTTGTGTAAATGTCAGAGCTTCACTCGGCGTCCATTCAGCCCCGTGAATCATTGGTTGTGCACCCTGTGTCATGACCCCGCCCCGTATTGGCGAAGGAACACCTTGTTTCAAGGCTATGGATTCAAGACGTTGGGAAAAACTTACTCATCTTCACCGATTGCTTCCTTGAGGACACGAATTGATGTGCGTGTGACAATCACTGTGACGATAACCGTTGCAACTATTCCTAAGAGAAGCAGGAACAGCCCTCCGTTCGATTGCGTTAAGCCGGCCATTCCTGATTGGCTCAGTGCAATGGAACCAAGTGCGTGGCCATAATACGCATAAATGATGCAATAGACCAGACTTGAAAGATTGGAAAGCATGAACACTCGCAATGACACGGGAGTTGCTGACATGATGTAGTTGAGCCACTCATCAGGAAGAATCGGTGAAAGCCGTACCAACACTGAGATTCGCATCGCATCCTCTCCCAATGCTGATTCAATGTTCAACATACGCTGATCGTTTCGAATCGCTTCTTGGATTGAATCACGAAACAGCCATCGTCCCAAAACGAAAGCGATGAGCCCTCCAATCATCGACGCTGCAAAATTGACGAGAACAGCAATCCAGAATGGGAAAATTGCTCCTGCTCCGACCTTGACAAAAGGAGTTGGTAGCAAAAGAACGATGGCAAGAGAGAGGGCTATTGCAAACAGAACAGGTGACCAAATTCCAAAGCCCTTGAACCAAGCAATGATTTCAACCGCATCTTGAAACAGAACGTAACCAGCAATTCCACACAAGACCAATGCCAACAAGCCAAATAACGCTCGCCATTGATACACTCTGACCTTCTGTTGTTTCATTCGCTCAAGATTTTGACGCCCATCGATGAGATGAAGCTCTGAAGGACGTGGGAGTTGAGAGACAGAGGGCCTTGGAAGTTTCCTCACACCCCTCACTCCTCTTCTGATTCTGGCAACGAGGAGAGTACGTCACCCAACATGTCTGTTGCATCCTCAATTCGAGTCATAAGTGTCGTGTCAGCAACAGCCCCGGGACGTCCTAAATCCCACATCAAATCATGAACCATTTCTGTGGTTAAGCGAGTCATCCGTAGAACTTGAGGGTCGATTCGTTCCAAGTCATCATCCGGAAGAATTGCAATCTGTTCGGGGGTCTCTCCGAGTATACCGTCCATCGTCGTTTCAATTTCATTGGCAATCTTTGCTGCTTGTTGCTCAAGAATGGATTCCATCCCACCCTGAGAAACGGGTGTTGATTGTTCATTGAGATCGCCGAGGGATTTCTTTCGTTTCAAGTCTTCAAAGGACGGCCCCTTTGCATCTCCTGCCTCATCCCCATCCTGAACCAATCGATTGAGTGCAACGCGCAACAAGTTCGAAAGTTCCGTCGCTTCCAAATCAAGGTCGACTTCCATTCCCTCCTCGCCCATTTGCACAAGAATTTCGTTGATGAACGATTCATTGATGCGATCAGGTCCCACCAGTCCTTTGAGCATTGGAAGTGCCCATCCGCCTCCACCTGCCATCACAGCAACGTCGAATGAACCTCCGCCTGTTTCAAGCGAGACGTCTGCAGGAGGGGGAATGAACTGTTTTCGGCTATGTTTCCATAGTTGATCAATGAGCACTTTCATATCGACGGGTTTTCCGATGACTTCGTGGATTCCAGCCTTCGCAGCAACCAACATAAAATCAGGCGATGTTGAGCGCGAAAGGAGAACAATGCGACACTTGAACGCAAACTCTGGGTCCCCCATCAACCGTTGAGCAGCATCGATTGCATCACCCGATTTCCACTCGCCATCAAGGAGAACGACTTCAGGCATCACAGCCAATGCAGTTCCTTCTGCTTGACGTAACGTTCCTGCGCGAGTCACTTCAAATCCTTCACGTTCAAGTGTTGATGCGAGAAGGGTACGACGACCCTGATTCTCGTCAGCAACGATGACTTTGCCCATGATGACCAGTAGGAAACGAGCGCTCCGGCTCTTTGAACCTCACCCTCGATTTAACCTCGAATGATGTCTTCTGGAGCAATTCGAGCCCATGCCATGATGCCACCGGTCAGATTGTACATACGCGTCATATCAATTCCAGATTGATTCAGCAACATAATCGCCAGTTGAGAGCGCATTCCACTGCGACAAATAACCACAACATCGCGTTCTTCTGGAACGCTGTCTGCTGCAGTATCAGCAACTTCATGGACAACATGCAAATCAAATGTAGAGAGACGGACCTGCTCCAATTCTCCTTCGCTTCGAACATCGATGATGAACGGGTTCCATCCGCCCTGTTGTTTTGTTTTCAAATCAGAGACGGTAATGGACTGCATCATGGATTCCCCTGGAACCTCATCCTCTTGAACTTGCTGAGGACGTGGAGTGCAATACATTGGATCGTCGAATAGGGCCTGCGCATACCGTAAATCAGTAATCTCTGGTTTTGATTCAAGGGCTTCAAATTGAAGAGATTGCATGGACATGGATTCAGCATCATAGAGCAGTAACCGACCGATGAGGCTCGGTTCCATTCCCACGATGTACTTGATCACTTCCGTTGCTTGGATGCTGCCGACAACACCAGGAAGAACACCAAAGACACCAGCTTCTGCACAATTTTGCAAGGCTGATGCAGGTGGTGCCTCTGGGAATAGATCACGGTAGCAGCGATTCTGCTTTGTTGAAAAGAACGAAACTTGCCCCTCAAAACGATGGATTGAACCATACACCCAAGGGATGGAGAGTAGAGAACATGCGTCATCAATAAGATATCGTGTCGGGATGTTATCGGTGCCATCAACAACAATGTCCCAACCTGAAAACAACTCAAGGACATTGTTTGGATTGAGACGTTCTTTGTATTCAATAATGGTCAAATTTGGGTCGAGCGCAAGCAGTTGTTCTTTGGCTGATTCAACCTTTAATCGGCCAACATCTTCGGTCCGATGAAGAACCTGTCGTTGCAGATTTGAAATGTCAACACGGTCATCATCAATGATGCCAATGGTACCAATCCCTGCTGCTGCGAGATAGAGAAGAACTGGACTTCCAAGTCCGCCAGCGCCGACAACGAACACCTTTGCTCTTGCCAACCGTTCCTGCCCTTCAATTCCAACTTGGGGAAGCACAAGATGACGGGCATGCCGTTGCACATCGACCATGTCGGTGCGTGTTGCTGCTCAATGAAATAGACATCGTTGCTCAATGAGCGTTCTCTTCAAGCCACTTTTCTGCATCCATGGCAGCCTGGCAACCCATTCCAGCGGCTGTAATCGCTTGCTTGTAGCGAGTGTCAACCACGTCTCCGGCAGCAAACACGCCATCGATTGAAGTCATGGTGTGGTTTCTGTGAATGATGTACCCATTCTCGTCGGTGTCAACTTGACCGGCCAAGAAACCCGTGATCGGTTTGTGACCGATTGCAATGAATGCTCCTGTCGCAGCGATTTCCTCCGTAGTACCATCTCTTGGATCCTCCAGAACTGCACCCGTAAGTCCCTTCTCGTCACTCAACCATTCCTTGACTTGGCGGAATGTTTTGATCTCAATCTTTGGATGATTTGCAGCTCGCTCGTACATGATTGTCGATGCACGGAAGACGTCTCTGCGATGGACGAGGGTCACCTTTGATGCAAATCGTGTCAAGAAAGTTGCTTCTTCACAGGCTGAATCTCCACCGCCAATGACGAGTACTTCCTCTTCGCGGAAGAAGGCCCCGTCGCACGTAGCACACGTGGAGATTCCTCGTCCTTTTTGCTCAGCCTCACCAGGTGCATCCAACCAAATTGATTCTGCACCGGTACAGACGATCAGTGAATGTGCAAAGAAATCTTCACCCTCAACCGTGACCTTAAACGGCCTTGAAGAGGCGTCAACGGATTCGACGTTCTTGTCCTGCACCTTCAATCCGAATCGTTCGGCTTGTTCACGAAGTTGCATCATCATTTCAGGACCACCAATTCCTTCTGGATAGCCTGGGAAATTCTCAATATCGCTGGTAAGCATCAATTGACCACCAGACATGTATCCAGCGAACATAAGTGGCTCCAGCATCGCTCGAGCAGCATACAAACCGGCAGTATAGCCTGCAGGACCCGAACCGATTATGATGATGTTGTGAACTTCTGACATTTGACTCACCCTCATGCCAAGACCTCAATGGACTTGAACATTATCCCTTTGATTTCTCAATCAAGGCGTCCGCTAAACACATATGTATCACCTCATTCGATTGTTTGGCATGAGCAAGAGGTTGAGCATCCCACGTATTCTACTCGTGGAGCAATGCGTGATGGATGAGAATGAATTGAACACCCATCTGGTAGTCAACAGTGGTTCTACAGAAATCCAGTGACGCAGCAATGGGTTCATCAAAAGAAACAATGATGTCACGTTCTCAAGACGAGACAGGTTGCACTGTAATTCCTGAAGAGCCAAGGAAACTGTCGAGGAAAGAACATCCATTCCTTCGGCTTGTAGAAGGGCATGAAGATTCGTGCAATGTTCTTGACCAATTCGACTGGTTTGCGGTGATCGTTGCTTGTGATAATTGCCCCTTCAATCAAGGTCGCATTTGAAAACAACTCAGCAAATTCCTCGACATTTGGACGAAACATTGTATCGATTGGGTCCGGATGGTAAGGAAACTTGTAGGGGCCTGAGATGAACAAATAGCCATTTTCTGGGATGATTTCTTGCAGAGATTCACAAATCCTCTGTATACTTTCTGTCGGAACATGTTCAAGCATATTCGAGCAAATGATGGATTTGAAACCCATTGTCTTTAATTTTTCAAGGAATTGAGGATCGGTAACATCACCGACAATGTCAACGCCAGGATTTGCTTTCAAATCAACATTCACGACGTCATGATGTGATTCGCGAGCTTTGCTGAAGATAAACTCCTCAATCCAAGGTTGACGATGTTTTGCAAGCTCTTCGCTTGAACTACCCAGGTTGAGCAACGGAAACACATCATTCGGGTCGAGCGAATGCATCACATTGCCGATGAATTTTGCCTCTTCGTACAACATGGTGAACCCAATTGCAGATGGCTGACCCATGCTACATTTTATTTTTGGTTGACCCATCCTAGAATCATGGATGTTCTTTCACATTGGTTCATGGGGTCTGGTGCGACGAACGGCCGAACAAAATTTTGGGTTGCTGGGGTGATGGGTGTCCTTCCAGATCTTCTCGTTTTCGCACCCAATTCCTTCTTTTTGGACGAACGACCTGAGATTACAGATGAAACTGTGACAGCGGATTTTGGTTGGTACGCTTGGGAGGCATATCAGGTAACACACAGTCTCGTCTGGGCAACGATTGGTTTCCTTTTCACGTGGATTTTGTTCGAAAAGAAAGGGGTGACGCAACGCTTGTTCACAAACAACGAACTGTCTGCAAAAAGTGCCGCTCTTTGGCTATGGCTACCATGGTTTATCCATATCATCAATGACATTCCAACGCATACAGGGAGATTCTTTCCAACACCATTTTTGGCGCCGTTTAGTGACGTCCATTTCGATGGGTATCGATGGAGCACACCTTGGGTTTGGTTCACAAATCTAGCAATTATCATAGCCATTTGGGGCTATGTGTTCTACAAAAAACGAGCAAAATCAGTCGCTTAAGAATGGCCTTAGTGCATCCACAGCAGCAGTCGCATGCGGACCAATTCGGGGAGCTACGTGGTCGTGAAGAGCACCTGGACCAATGATTCCCAAACCGATTGGTTTGTTGTGAACCAATTGCAGTTCGAGGATGGTTTTCACAACACTATGGCCCAAAACGAGGCCATGATCGGTTTCGCCCTTCTCGATGATGCCGAGACAAAAGGCGCCCTCGACATCCTCGTTTGCTAAAACACGGTCCAGAGCAAGCGGGATTTCCATACAGCCCGGGACTCGGATGACATCAACGATGTTGTATCCTAAATCTTCAGCTTGCGAGGTTGCAATGGTTAGCATTCGTTCGATATCTTCCAAGTGGTACGTTGCGCATACAGCTACAATATTTGTCATGTTTAACTCTCCTTCATCATTCGTTCAACCGTTTCGACGATCATCATGGTTGTTGAATCAATTTCTAAGTTCACTCCTTCACCAGCGTGTTTCTGACCAAGAGTCGTGAGCCGAAGTGTTTCTGGAATCAAATGCAAGTCAAAGCCTCCATCGTTAACATCACCGATGGTGAGTGAAATCCCATCAATACCAACATAGCCTTTGCTAACGATGTATTTTCTGACATGGGGTGGAGGTAGAATGGTGTATTGTGCTCCATCGCCGACACGGTCTGCCTTGGTAATCAATCCTCGACCGATGATGTGCCCAGAAAGAAGATGGCCGCCAACTTCATCCCCATAACGTAATGAACGCTCAACGTTGACCTGGTCTCCCTTTTGTAGGTGCCCAAGTGTTGTTTTTTCAAGCGTCTCTGGAATGACATCAAAGGTCACGATTTCTTCTGAGAATGCTGTCGCTGTAAGACAAACGCCGTCAATTGAAATACTTGCACCAATCTGCAGTTCCTCTGTTGATGGGACTTGAATTCGAAGGGTAGTAATTTCGTTTCCAGGCTCGATTGAAACAAGTTCACCAATTCCTTGGACAATACCGGTAAACATCAAAATTCACCATCCTTGGCTCGTTTCACGATTCGTGCAATTATTTTGCGGGTTCCGTCTAAATCATCACTCAAGCCTTCGACCCGAACAACCTCAATTGCGGAATACCCACGCTCATCGAGAGCTGTTCGAATTCGGTCTTCAACATGTTCTTGATCATAGCCAAGTGCGATGACAGAGGGCTGGATATCTGGTAGAATATCGAAGATTGGAACTTCTGGAGGGTTTCCGACACAGGCCACATCAACCGGCTTTAGTCCCTCGACCATGCGACGGCGTAGGTCTTGATTGGTGACTGGTTCATGCTTCCTTTGACGGACGGTGTCATCGTGTGCAACAACGACTGTCAAGTGGTCGCCTAGTGCCTTGGCCTGTTCAAGATAGTGAAGATGACCAGCGTGTAGGAGGTCAAAAACACCTACTGCTAGTACCTTCTTCATGGTGCTCACCAGAGTTAAGCAGAAGATTCATGTTCTTGAGATTGCCCATGCAACGCTGCGATCACTTCTGCACCTTCCAAGAATGGTATCTCTCGCTCATTCGCCCATGTACGAGCATCACTGACCGAAAGTGCTCCATCGCCGTCAGGTTGGAGCATTTCTGCTCCAATGACGACTGGCACAAGACCTGAGAGCCGTGCAATTCCCACTGCAAGCTCGGTATGACCCTGTCGTGATAGAAGTCCTCCCTGAGACTCTCTGCAAACGGGAATATGGCCAGGTGTTCGGAATTCCGCGCCCATTCGACGCTGAGCTTCGCCTTCTGAGAGATTCTCTTCAAACACAACTTCTGTTAGCTCCGCAAAGCGACGGGTTGTGAGTGCACGATCATGGTCGGTGATACCTGTGTATGTATCCCGATGATTCAGAGAGAGTGTGAATGCGGAGCGTGAATCATAGCGTAAATCGTTGGTCTTCAGTTCAGCCAGCACAGGGAATTCCTTGGTGAGTGCATCGTGCGTGTGCAAGTCCTGCAAGAACGGTAAGCCAAAGGCTTGACCAACATCGTGTCCAATGGCGAGAAACAGGAGCCCTCCACAGTCTTGGCGGAGTTGGCGCATCGTTGATGGTTTAGCAAAAGAGGCAGGAAACAGGAGGTCTGTCTCACCCTCTCGTTTATCCGAATCGAAGAGACAGACAGGCTTGCCTTGCCGGAAGGCTTCAATCGCAGCTTGAACAATTTCCGACATATGTTGCGGTTTCGTTTCACCTTCATGAACCGTCGTATTGCGCATTATGTACAGAATTCCGGCAAACGCGTGACGGAAAGGGGTTAATGTAGGGAACGGCTTGGCTTGTATTCGCGGGGGTGGAATGATGGGTGTGAAACTTGGTCCTGCAGGCGTACCTTTGTCCTGTAAAGGGCGAACAATCGTCGAGGGAATGGATGATATTATCGCTCTCGGACTCGAGACGATGGAAGCCCAAACTGTTCGGTTGATTCAGCCTCAACACTTTGAGCAATATTGGCAAGCCGGAGTTCTTGCAAACAAGGCTGAATTTGAGATGAACATTCACGGACCATACTATTCTGAGTTGTTAGGGAACCGTGTTGAACGGGGACGATCTCTTGCTAAAATTGAGGCAACGTTGCAAGCCGCACGTACCATCAACGCACGACATATCACACTCCACGCAGGCCACTATGGGGACTTTGGTCGTGGCACTGCTGCGAACGAGCAAGTTGCGAACATCTTCTCAAGCATTGTTGAGCGAGTCAACGACATTTGGCACGATGATGAAGATGAGTTTCCCGTATTCCCTTGGATTAAAGATGGAACCCCATCGAAAATTGGCATCGAAACCTCTGGCCGACAAGAATTGTGGGGAACTCTCGAAGAAGTCATCGAAGTCGTCAATCACGTCGAAGGGACCATTCCTGTTCTCAATGTTGCACACATCCACGCTCGTGGACATGGACGGATGAAGACCTCCGAAGATTACGGAGAATTGTTTGACATGGTCCGTGAATCGATTGGCACGAAGGAGTTCTATTGCCACTTCTCGGGTGTCGAACACCGCACAGGAAATGCAATGCATTACACACAAATCAAGAAGTCCGATTTGAACTTTGAACCACTGGCCGAATTTATCGTAGAAGATGGTGGTTGGTTGGACATCACCCTGATTTCAGATTCACCACTCTTAGAACACGATGCGATGTACATGTTGCAGAACATCGACAAAGCCAAGCACAAGCAGCTTGAACGCAAAGCACGAGAAGATCGACGACGAGCGTTGGCTGCCCAAACAGGCACATCCGTAGAAGACCTACAACGTCGCGAGGAAGAAATGGCCAAGTTACGTACTCAAGGGGAAGCTGAAGCAGCGCCTGTGGAAGAAGCGAAACCAGAACCTGCTCCGGAAGAAAAGAAGCCAAAGAAAGCTGCTGCTTCCAAAAAGAAAGCCAAGAAGGAAGACAACGAAGATGTGTTTTCTTTCGATGAAGAAGACGATGATGACTTGTTCTGATTCGGTGATTCGTTTCCGCCCCAAAATTGTGGATTTCTTCCCTCAAAGAAGGGAATGCACATAAGGACAAAGAGTTCGAAGTCCCTTTCCATGGCACACATTGCGGTGTTGGGATTGGGAAATTGGGGGACGGCCATCGCACGTCTTTGGTTGTTGGAAGGCCATCGTGTGAAAGGATGGACCATTGAACAAGAGGTGTATGAATCCATTACGATGGATGGAATCAACCGAAAGTATCTGCCCCAACAATCTGTGGAAGGTTTGGAAGCCACGATGCATCTTGAGGAAGCGCTTGACGGTGTTGAAATTGTTGTTTTGGCCATTCCGTCGTCCGTAATTCTCAATGTTGTTGATGACATTCTCCCATTCTTGCGTCCTGGACACGTTCTTCTCGACTTGGCAAAAGGCCTTGCACCAGGAAAGCGATTGATTTCCCAAGCGATTCATGAGGCGTTGAGGAATGCAAACTGTTCCAATCCCTTGGCGGTTTTAACCGGTCCAACAATCGCCCCAGAAGCTGCAGGTGGCGTCATGACAACGGCTTTGGTCGCCTCGGAAGACCTCTCTGTCGCTGAACGTCTTGCAGATACGCTCTCGACTCCGACGTTGCTTCTCCATGCAGCCTCTGATCCAGAGGGTGCTGAATTATGGGGCGCCTTCAAAAACGTCGTTGCACTTGCATGTGGACTTGTTGATGGGTTGAAAACAACAGGTACGCTTGGTGGTGATAATCTCAAAGCAGCAATTTTTAGTGCAGGTTTCAAAGAAGGATGCATCCTCTTGCCATTGCTTGGAGCGCGTGCAGAAGTCGCCTTTGGACCCGCAGGACTTGGTGACCTTTACGTGACATCTACCTCTCCATTTGGTCGCAACAGAACCATGGGTGAGAAGCTTGGAACCGGAAAAACCTTGGAAGAAGCGCTCGAGGAAATGACCATGGTTGCAGAAGGTGTTCGGGCTGCAAGAATGTTCAGAGAACGCGCCATCGATCAAGGAATAGACATCCCATTTACCAAGGCTCTCAACACACTTCTCGATGGCGACATTGAAGCCGAAGAGTGCTGTCGTCGCATGGTCCTCTTGGGCTAATTCCGATTGCCTCATATGTTGGGACACTCTCCTGCTACCATGGCAGAGGACAAATCTACGGACTTAACTGAATTCGAAGCGGGTCTTTTGCAATGGTTGTGCGAAAAGAACTTTCATGCCGAGCCATGGTCGACAAAAAAAGCAGCGAAACAATTCTTCGTTGAAGAGGAAACAATCTACGAAGCTGTTGCCGCTTTGACACGGAAAGTCCCACAACGCATTCAAGTCTTTTACAAGAACGGTGCTTTGCACATCGCTGCGGATTGATTTATTCTTCGTCGAATCTCTGAACCCATGATGAAGGGAGAAGTACTGTCCAAAATGGATGCATTTTCTTCGTCATGTCATCTTTGAAGAGGGAACGGGTAACCTTGGAAACGAAATCAAGAATCAGGACAACAATGAAAATAACGATTACATATGCAAAGACTTTGTCATACTGAAGGAAATCGAGGTAGAGATTGATGTAATAGCCAATCCCTCCCGCTCCAACAATTCCAATTACAGTACCGTGTCTGAAATTGTACTCAAACATAAAGATCGCTTGAGAAATGAGATTGTTTGCGGATTCGGGGAGAATGACACCAAAGGAACGTTCAAGCCAACCATGACCCATCGCACGTGATGCATCAAGTTGTGGTTTAGCAACACCTTCGATTGCTTCATACTGCAACTTTCCAAGATAACCAACCGTGTAGATTGTCATAGCCATGATTCCTGCCATGGGTCCAAGTCCGACCATAATCACGAACAACAATGCCCAAAGAATACTTGGCAGACTTCGGAATGCTGCGAGGAAGGTTCGAGCAGGGTAGGAAATCCAAGCAGGACTGAGATTTTCAGCAGCGAGCAGTGCAATCGGATACGAAATGAACATACCAAATACGGTGGCAATGAATGCAATTTTCAGGGTTTCAAGAACTCCAATCCATGCTGTTGAACACGTGAATTCGAGGAGTTTAGGTTCTTCACACACAGGATAGGCTTGAGGTTCTAAGACACTCCAATCGGGTGGCCACAAGGACTCCCTGAAGAACGTCTGAACATTTCTCGGACTCTCAAACAACTTCTGCCAATTTCCTTCAATCGTTGAGTGGGTAACCATTACGGCAAGAACGGCTAATGTAACAAAAACCGCCGGCCAGCGCCATTGATACCATGCATTGAGGAAGGGAGTTGGCTTTTCTTCCAACTCGTATTTCTCACGATGCTCATTCATGAACTTCATCCTCCTCATTGAAAATTTCAACGAGTTTGTTACCTTCTGCGGTAAACAAACGATCCGCCATCTGTCGTGCGCGATTTAGATCATGCTCAACGAGAACCATGATCGCATTGTTTTGCTTCACATAGTCTAGAACTTTCTTCATCACCATGATCAGAGTTTCTTCATCGAGTTCTGCAAGAAATTCATCAGCTAAAATCAAGCGTGGCTTTTGAGCGAGCGTCCTCGCTACGGCAACACGTCGTTGTTGACCTCCTGAGAGTTTTCGGATGGGCGTTCTGAGTTTGTGAGTTAATCCAACCGATTCGATGGCTTGCAATGAAACCGGCTTGCAGATCGATGAGAATGGAAACCAAGCAGAGGTGTGACCTGCTTTTGCCCCAAGCATCACATTGTGGTATACGCTCGCATGTCGGATCAATCCCAATCGTTGTGGGATGTATCCTACTTCACCACGTCGTATCGTCGAGGAACCAAAAACGGAGACTCCACCTTTCACCGGATTCAAGAGCCCCGCCAACGTTCGCAACAATGTTGTTTTCCCAATTCCAGAAGCGCCATTGATAGCAATGATTTGCCCTTCCTTGAACTCAAAGTTGATGTTGGTAATCAAAGGATTGTGCTTTTCATAACCCACAGAGAGATCTTGGCCAACAACAACATCATGCTCGGCCAAGTTCATCACCCTGCGCCCAAAATAGGCTACCCACTACATCAAGGTCGTACGGTATCAAATATCGTATTTTCCGTCAAAGTACGCAGCAATACCTGGTACGTTTGAGATCGAATCGGAATAACTGCCCATGTGTTCTTGGGTGTTGACAGCAATGAGTCCTCCTGTGTTGAGAATCTCATCAAGGATTGAGTCACCGCACATGTTTGGTGTAATCTCTCGGTCAACATCATGTGTGATTTTGTTGTAACAGTAACCTGCACCTTCATCAATCCATTCTTCGCCATTCATGTCCATGAGGGCGTTCAGAATTGCCGCACGGGTGTACATGTCCATCATTTCCGGGTTGTACATGACTGGGTGGCTCGGAGCCTTTCCAAACAATGGAAGAGCAACGTAACCAGATGAGCCGTCTTCATTCTCAAGGCACCAATTACGTTGCTTTTGGACACAGTTGTAATCATAAGTTGTGTCTGCAATGAAAGCGATGTCGCCACGGTCCTCAGAAAGGCATCGGAGTGCTCCTTCGTAGCTGTAGTAGAAATCACCAGATTCTGGAATCGATGCGTCCTCGTTGAAGAAGTTGAAAATCGTCGAACGAAGTGAGGCAACATCATTTGGATCACCGATCACTTCTGCATACCCATTCCCTATCAAGTAGCCCATTGGAAGGAGCATACCCGCGGATTTCAACCAGCCTGTGTGGCAAGATGTTTTGCCCTCAAACAGTGCAAATGGATCGGTCGAGTCGTCGTCATCGAGGAATGCCTGTGCCATGTCGCTGTCTGCTCGGACGTATGCCTGAGCCCCATACCATGACCGTCCATCAGGCTTCAAATCAGCAGCGAGTGCAGAGAGGCCATACTCTTTCCATCCGACCCATGCTGCACCTCCGTCCATGAATCCAATGTCAGCATGACCAAATCGAAGAGCTTCGATGATTGCCCCTTCGGAGGAAACGTCGTACAATTCGACACTAACTCCAAGTTTCTTGGAGAGTCGGTCTGCGAGGATTTGTGGATTTGCATCGATGTTTTCGTATGTGTCGCGAACTTCGTAAGCGATCACGATTGGGTCTTTCGTAGGCGATACCGATGTGTTGACGCCGTATTTACCGCCGTAGTAGGCTTGAATTCCAGGGATGTTTCGAATGGCTGCTGAGTATGTACCTAGGTGATCTTCTGTGGTTCCAACATCGACAATTCCGCCTGGGGAGTTGATGATATCATCGAGAATATCTTCACCTTCGTCGTTGTTCTCCATGTCGACAAGTACCTTGCGAACAATGTCGGCTTTCTCGTCGCTCATGGTTGCAGGGTTGTACATTACTGGATGACCAGGTGCACGTCCAAACAGTGGCAATTCGACGTATTGACTTTCGTCAAGACACCATGAGTTGCTGTCTGCACGGTCAACGCAGTAGTAGTCGAGTGTGGTGTCAGCGACGAATGCAATGTCTCCTCTGTCTTCAGACAAACACTTCAGCGCACCTTTGTAGCTGTAGTATGTGTCACCCGATTCCGGAATTGATGCCTCTTCGTTAAAGAATGCGTAGATGGTATTTCGCATCGACTCAACCGTGTTTGGATCACCGATGACATTCGCATATCCATTGCCGATGAGGTAACCCATAGGCAGGAGCATACCTGCGGACTTGAGCCATCCTGTGTGGCAGGAGGTCTTGCCTTGGAATAGTGAGAATGGGTCGGTGTACAAGTCATCGTCAAGGTGTGCTTGCGCCATATCACTGTCTGCGTGAACAACTGCTCGTGCACCGTACCATGTTCGACCATCTGGTTTTGTTTCAGATGCGAGAACGGCGAGATCGTACTGTTGCCAGCCAACCCATGCTGAGCCGCCATCCATAAATGCGATGTCAGCATGACCGAAGCGGAGGGCTTCGATTGATGCTCCTTCGGAATCGACAGCATACAACTCAACTGGAGCGTTGAGTTTCTCTTCAAGATAGTCTGCAAATCGTTGTGGGTTGTCGTCGATGTTGGTGTAGGTGTCACGAACCTCATAGGCTACGACCAAGGAATCGATTTGTCCAAGCTCGTCAACATCATTTTCGTCAGATACATCACCAAGACATCCAGAGAATGAAAACATCAACATGAAGGTTATCATCGCGATTGCTTTGTAGGCGTTTCCAGTGTTTATACTGTTCTTCATGGCAGGCCCAAAACGCGGATAGATATGAATGTTAGGGCACCCTAAAAAAACAAATATACTCCTTTCCATTCGTCGAAATCGAAGAACATGTCTGGTTCCAACGTCGACGTACGCAACCGATTGGTTGCCGTTGCTTTACCACTGCTCTCGTTCGGTGTTCTTTCCGTGCTCCTCGACGTTTCAGATATCATAACTCTGATTGGACAACTTGGCATCGGTGCTATCGTTGCCCTTGTGATTGTTTCTGGCCTGAGACCAGTTGTTGGAGGTATCCGTTCAACCGTTGCATTCAGGCCGATTCGTGAGTTGAGCCTCTCTGATGCAACCAAAGGGTATGTGCTCTCCGCATACGGGACGATCTTCCTCCCATCCGCACTCGGCGGTGACTTGTTTCGAATTGAACATATGAAGAACGTAACCGGTACGAGCCGAAGTGAATCGTTTTTGGTGGCGGCAACGGAACGTGTCTCTGGTTTGTTTAGCCTGCTCTTCCTCACCATCTGCGTATTTTTCTTTGATGTTCCACTGGACGTACCTTGGCTTTGGTTTGCTGCAGGAATGATGTTATGCGTTGTCGTATTGCTGTACTCAAGACACATCTTTTCCACCGCAGATAAGTCTTCAACACCGTACAGAGTCTTGTCGTACACTCGTGAATATGCAAACAAGAAGATGCTCATCGCCGTTTTCGCACTCTCTGTCCTCTTTCAAGTGGTTTCCTTGTCCGTCCCGGTATTGGTCGCCTACGAACTTGCAGGGTTCAATGCCGCAGTCATGATTGCCTTGATTACGCCAGCCATAGCACTGTTTTCGGCCTTGCCAATCTCAGTCGGAGGCCTTGGACTCAGGGAAGCGAGTTACGTCGGTGCAGGCGCCTTGCTTGGTGTCGACGAGAGTGTTTGTTTGATCTCAGGACTTGCACTCTCTGTTTCTATTGTTCTTTCAGGACTTCCAGGAGTCTTCATCCAAAGGGAACTCTTCCCCAACCAAAACCATGAGAATGAATGAATTATAACGTGAGGTTCTGAGGACTGGGTGTGGAAGCAATGACAACAATGAGTAATATGACACTGGATGTCGTGGTTCCGCTGTACAATGACAAGGAGGTCATTGAAGCACTGTGCACAACAGTCCAAACCACGCTTAAGGATAGATTCAAGTCGGTACGTTTGGTTCTCGTTGATGATGGTTCTTCGGATGAATCTCATGCTGCAGCACTGCAAATGAGGGAACTCCACGGAAGTATCGATGTCATCAAACTCGCTGGAAATTTCGGCCAACACCGAGCAATTCTAGCAGGTTTACGAACTACGAATGCAGATCTTGTCGCTGTTATGGATTCCGATCTCCAAGATCGTCCAGAACACATCCCAACGCTTGTCGACCGCATGTTGGAAGACGGCACATCGATGGCGATTGCAAGACGAATCCGCCGAATCGACTCGCTAAGGAAACGAATGTTCAGTCGAATGTTTGCTGCAACCTCGAATCTTCTGGTACCCTTCAAGGTCGACCCACACCTTGGAGCATTTCGGGTGATGAGACAGAGCATCGTTCGACAAATATGTGACGTCAAGGAACATACTGGGACGCCATTTTCAATGCTGTATTCATTACGGGTTCCCTACAGTGCTGTTGATCTCGAGAGAGAAGCACGAACGGCAGGTACGTCTGGATACACCTTCAAGAAATCCTTGAAACTTGCAAGCGATCGAATCATGACATACTCCACCAAACCAATTCGTCTTGCGATCGTGCTTGGCATCCTTTTTGGTCTGTTTTCGCTCGCAATTGCAGGCTATTCGCTTGTCAATTACGTCCTACAAGACAGAGTCGCTCCAGGATGGACTTCGATTGTTTTCGTCACATCGTTCTTTGGAGGATTAAATTTACTCTTCCTAGGAATACTTGGAGAATACATCGGCCGTATTTACATCGAATCGAGAGGAGTTCCGAATTACATTGTTCAGGAATCAACGATTCAAAACGAAGAATCAGAGTAAGATATGTTTGCGGGTCTTAGGCCCAAGTGCAGCGATGGTATCAATGACCGAGACGTAGTCAGAAAAAGGTTCAATGTTCTGTTCATATGGCTCATATGGACCATATTCCATCCATTTCAATGAGATTTCTGTACGTTCAAATTCGTCGGAAATGTAATCCTTTGCTGCGGGAGCACTCAAGTAAGTTGTTGCATCAAGTTGATGACAGATCGATATGAGTTTTTCAACACGATCACCGTTGTGTTCAAACTCGGAAGCATTCCTAAATTCGGTTTGGATCCCCAAATACGCACAAATGTTTTGGATTAACGACTGGTTGAACGACGAAAGCGTCGTGATGGTTGTGTCCTCATAAACAGGCGACACAATGCGCATCACATCAGCGATGTACGGTGCTTTTGCATAATTACGGCGTATGGTTTCCAAGTGGTTTCCCCTCCACTCCCCCTCAGGCAAAACGACCTCTTGAATCGATTTTCCCCGGTTTGAACCGACAGGAATTGTCATCCACTGGAATCCATTGGGGCCGAGAATTTTATTGCGGCTTCTCCAATCTCGCTTCGTAAAATCTACAGTGTCATAGAACACAAAAACGTCGGCCATGGAAATCAATTGAAAATACCCCTTCCATGGCAGATAATTGGATTGCGAGATAACAACAGTTGTCATGTTAATTCACCTCGACTCGAACACTGTTCGTTAATCGGTTTACCTCGTCAACCAAATCAGATGAGATGGCGATGGCGTCGTCTCGAATCAATTGCACAAAACCGAGTTCAGCTTGCTGGGCAGCGTTTACAGCAATCTGTTGCCCTTTTTTGAAATAAATCTCATGGACAAATTCATCGCCAACCTCGTCCATTTCTGCAAGCCTACCCTCTCTGTCGAGGATCAGGTTGTGTGCCGCATTGGGTTTTCCTTGGGGTGTTGCCGGCAACGCAACATTTAGGCCTAACGCCAACTGAATTGCCAGAGCATAGAAGTCAAGCCCCCAGTACGTCCCGCAGACTTCGGGCAATCTGGTCCCTCCCATTCGACACGTCAGTTCAATTATTTTCGGGCCATTTTCGGTTAAAATGAAATCGATATTCGAGATGGTATCGTTGATGCCGATGCATTCAATTGCATCGTTGACTATGTGTTGTACCAACACCAACAGCTGGTCTTCCTCGGGGTGCGGGCAGCCATGACCAACTGGAATGCGTCGTGGAGGTGCAGTCGTAATATCGCTGTGCAGAACAAGGAGTTCACAACGCTTGTTTCTCACGATGGCCTGGGCCCCAAATTCCTCACCCTCAAGCCATTCCTCGATCAGTATTCCACCCGTTCTGCTGAATGATTTTGCAATTCGAAAAGCGTCTTGTATTTCAGACACATCACTTACCTTCGTCACTCCACGTGAACCGGAAGAGTCCACTGGTTTAATCACGCATGAGGAGGAATGTTCGGAAAAAAATTCAATCGCATCATTCGCATTTTCGACGAGTCTATATTGAGCAGTCGGCACTCCTGATTCCACGAGTTTCTGTTTCATGATCGCTTTGTTCAAACACGCTGAGGATGCATTCAGTCCTGAGCCGTGCAGCCCCAACTCATCCACCACTGTTCCAATGCTTTGCAAACAAACATCCGTGGCTGTAGTCAAAATTCCATCAGGCTGAAGAGCCTTGGCGAGGCTGAGCACTTGATGCTGGTTTGAAATATCGACAGCATGGAAATTCGGCGCC
>CEQW01047156.1_pt1 | contig 19427 bp, 11 predicted proteins | sample 530891 | NCBI WGS metagenome assembly CEQW01 (sample SAMEA2621066, study PRJEB7988) | marine metagenome | biome: marine biome (ENVO:00000447); feature: surface water layer (ENVO:00002042); material: "saline water (ENVO:00002010), including plankton (ENVO:xxxxxxxx)" | depth 5 m
GACCCAGTTCTAGATGAGCAATCTATCACAGTAACTCCGGGAGAACTTACTACTAATCAGTTAGTAGATTTGCAAGTAAGTGTGATTTTATCCGACCCAGACGGGACTACTCAAGATGTACAAGCAACAATAATCCATGGAATCCAAGTTTGGGATTTCTCACTAGAAGACCTAGATGGAGATGGTATATGGACAGGTTCAGTCGCGGTCAATCCAGAACAATCAGGACGCCCAAGCTTGAAAATCACCGCCAGAGATGGAGTTGGTGATAGTGCGACGATAAGTCAGGTTTCCAAAACAATCGTCGTTAACGATCCAGATTCTACCAGCAACAATACGCCACTAATTATAGGGGGACTTGGCATTATTTCATTAATTTTGATTACTCTAATCATAGCACGCTTTAGAAATAATAAACTAGAAGACGACTTGATAGAATCTTGGGAAACTTTCAAGCGACCACCCAGCGCTAAAGAATATCCAGATGTCGACCAAGATGATGTCGAACAGATTACTGAGGTAGTCAATGATTTATGGTCTCAGTTGGAACAGGAAGAAGGTTTGAATTAATCACTGTTCAGGTAAGTCCTTGTTCATTGAGTCAGGGTTTGATTCTCTTCCACCCCAAGGTGTTTTGGTACGATTCATTCCGATTCTCTTGGCAAATAAGAATTTGAAATTCTTCCAACCGTCACCCCACGTATGGATTTCAGCATCACCAACTCTTGGCCGATAAGGTACAGAAATTTCTATCGCTTTTTCTTTCCCAATATGCTTCCTTGCTAACAGTTTAATCTCTTCCGATAGCGGCATTCCATCATTGGTTGGCCGCATCTTAGGGTTATCAAAAATAGACTTTCTAAACACCCACATTCCTGATTGTGAATCCTTGATTCCATAACCAAACAAGAGTCTAGCAGTGAATGATAGCGCCCAGTTGCCAAATCCATGCAATCCAGACATTGAGCCATCCTCAGCCAGGGATAAACGGTCACAGGTAATGTATTCTAAATTTTCATCAAGTAGTCTTTTTACTAATTTTGGTACCAATTCTGCTGGATAAGTACAGTCAGCATCCATGGTAACGATGATGTCGTGACTAGCGATATCAAAGCCAGTGCGGTAGGCCCTACCATACCCTCTCCTATCCTCAAGATGTACTCTTGCACCTTTCTTCAAAGCTAACTCTCTGGTCTTATCAGAAGAGTTCCCATCGACGACAAGAATTTCTAATTTTTTACACCAACCAGTGGGTATTGAATCGATAGTTGGCTCGATAGCCTCCTCTTCATTACGAGTCGGGAGGATAACAGTGACGGTCGTGGGTAGTATATCGCCCATAAAGCGGCGTGTAGATTTCCTGCTTTGAAGTCATTGGATAGAAAATTCACACCAATTTTCTTCCATTAGTGGTCAATATTCAAACGCCAATCCCTCGTCGCAGTAATAATGCACATAGTGATGATTGCTGGTGAATACCCCCCAAGATGGGGTGGTATTGGCTCAGTAGTCTACCATCTTGCTGGACATTTAGCATCATTCGGGCATTCAGTCACCATCATCACTAGAAGCCATAATGGCCGAGCACCGTCGCAGTCTGGGGTGTCAATTGTCAGGGTTCCGTGGCTAAAACTGCCAATGACATTCACCCGGTCTTACGCTAAAAATGCGCTTAAAGCGCTAAAATCGATTCATCGTGAAGATCCAGTGGATGTAATCCACATCCACTTGCCCTTGGCGTCTTTTTCAGCCAAGGAATTTAGGTTCATGAAAGAAAATATCGCACCAGTCTGTTCATCACTTCATGGTTCTTGGCTTGGAGAAAAACAGGGAGTAATTCGGGCAGCAAAGGCTGGTGAATCGGCCACCTGGCTTAATCCAAATGATTTAGCAATTAGATTAACCGCAAAATGGTATGCTAAATATGAGAAAGCGGGTTTGCTTAATTCCTCTATTAGTGTAGCCAACTCACAGTCAACGTTGCAAGAGTTTAGCAATTGGTATAGCCCAGATAAGGAATTTAATGCCGAGGTAGAGTTGTGGGGGTGTGATCACAAAGTGTTTCGTCCATCTAATACCGATGATGAAGAAGAACAATTAGCCCATGAAAAAATCCGCCAGGAATATGTATGCGATGATGAAGCGGCCCTGTCTCATGACAGTTATACTGAAACTCCAATGCTGTTAGCAGTAGGCCGTTTAGTCGCTAGAAAAGGATACATGACTTTGCTTAGATCAATGCCTAAAATAATTGCCGAAAACCCGGGGGCAAAACTGGTGATTATTGGCAGAGGGCATATGAAAAAGAAATTATTGAAAGTGGCTAAAAGGTTGGCAATTAGTGATTCTGTATTCATTAAAAGCGGTATGTCATTTGAAGATTTAGCCCAACATTTCCGCAGTGCTAACTTGGTAATTTATCCCTCTTATTATGAAGGTCAAGGATTAATTCCACTAGAGGCATTATCGAGTGGCACACCGGTAATCACAGTAGATCAAGCGCCCCTTACCGAGATGATTGATACAACGGTTGGCAGGCTTTTCAAAACTGGAGATTCTGATGACTTAGCTAAACAAGTCAATGCATTACTTGCCGATAAGTCAGCACTTGAATCTTTGAGTACGGCGGGTCGTGAGAGAATACTTGCCAAGTATACCTATGAACACAATGCAACAAAATTCATAGAAATATACGAGTCAATAGTAAAATAACCTCCCTCAGTTAATTTCTCGAATAGATTTTTGATCTTCTTTCCCAGATGGATTGCTTAATAATTGCCAATAAAATCTAGGAAATTAGCTCGGTCTTGGCAGGCGGCTATTTCATAGATGATATCGCAATGGCTATACATGGTCGCACAGCGATTCATAGTGGTGTGTTTGGCCGCGCTGTTGTTAGGTTTCTTGCCTACCACTTCGGCAGATGATAGTCTGCAAAGTGCCAATACACTAATCGAAGGTGTTTCAGCATCAGGCCAAGTATGCTATGATGATGGCTGTTCGCCCAATGATGAAATTGATTGGTGGCGAGTTTATGCTTACAAGGGCGATATAGTCAGTATTTCCTTTTCTGGAACGCTGCCAAATCCCGATTGGTTATGCTTTTGGGGCGACGGATGGGAAGGCGATTATTCAATTCATGACGCAGGAGGAGGACAAATTGCGTCTCTAGCCTTGAGTGATGATAATCCAACAGGTACCTTGAGCAAAACCATGAATACAGCAGATTGGGTTTATGTAAAAATAAAAGGTAAAGATAGTTATTGTAATGATGCTATTGATTATACTTTGACAGCCTCAATTGATTCTGGCGACCGAGATACCGATGAGGATGGTTATATCGACACTGAAGATTCCTGTGATAATACTCCTGGGACCTCAGTTTACGATCGTAAAGGCTGTGTTGATTCAGACTCTGATGGTTATTCTGACCCTGAGGTGGGTTGGGGACCAAATAACGGGGCAGATGCATTCCCTTACCAACCAAGCCAGTGGCAAGATTCGGACAATGATGGCTTTGGCGATAATTTAGATGGCTTTCAAGGAGACTTTTGTACCTACAATTCAGGTGGATCATACAATGACAGATACGGTTGCTTAGATTCAGATGGTGACGGTTTTTCAGACCCTGACCCCGGTGGCTTGTACGGAGTTAGTGAGTGGTTTGCTCATCCAGTTGGCTTAGCTGATGCTTTCTCGCTGGATAATACTCAATGGACAGATACGGATGGGGATGGTTACGGAGATAATTGGGAAGACCCTATGTGGAACCAAACCCACATTGCTTGGGGCATCGGACAATGGCTAGAAACTGCCACTGAACCAGATGCATGCCCGTTTATCACTGGCTCATCATCTTCTGATAGATTTGGTTGTACTGATACAGATGGTGATTCGTACTCTGACGGAGATGAGAATTGGACCATGTACAACGGCTCAGATGCCTTTCCACTGGAACCGACTCAATGGCAAGATTCAGATTATGATGGCTGGGGGGACAACCAGTCTTTCGGAGCTCAACTTATCGATGATTTCCCAGATAACCCCACTCAATGGCGAGATACCGACAAAGACGGTTGGGGCGACAACCAAACCTACGGAGCATCACAAGTAGATGATTTCCCACTAGTTCCTTCACAATACCTAGATACAGACAATGATGGTTACGGGGATAATCAAAGCGGTTTTGAAGGCGATGTTTGTATTTATTCTACGCCAGAAGAAGTTGAATCTGGATGGATTTCAAGTTTTGATCGACTCGGCTGTCGTGATATTGACAAAGACGGTTACTCTGACCCAACCAGTGATTGGATTGCTCACCCTGATGGTTTTGCTGACGCTTTTCCTGATGAAGTAAGCCAGTGGTATGATACAGATTCAGACGGCTATGGTGACAATATCGAATATTTTGATGGTCAAACATGGCGTGAATCATTCCGTGGTGATAGTTGTAAGACGACAGTTGGATATTCTACATTTGACAGATGGGGCTGTCCAGATACCGACGGTGACGGATGGTCTGACACCACTCCTAATTGGCTGGCAAGTCCAGGTGGTAATGGTGATGCATGGCCGCTTGATCCAACACAGTGGCATGACAGTGACGGGGACGGTCGTGGTGATAACCCACAAGGTACAACTGCTGACGTTTGTCCAGACAATGCCGGTACATCTGTTGGTCCAGCAGAAGGTGGAGATAGATGGGGCTGTATTGATACCGACGGTGACGGTTGGTCAGACTTAGGTGATGCATTTATCCACGAACCAACACAATGGCGTGATAGCGACGGTGATGGATTTGGCGATGCTGCTTCGGGCAATCAAGGTGATGCATGTCCAGACTCAAGAGGGACCTCATTGATGGATCGATTGGGTTGTCGAGATACCGATGGCGATGGTTGGTCAGACCCGACAGAAAATTGGCCAGCTCACCCGTTTGGTCTAGCCGATTCATTCCCTAATGAAGCCTTACAATGGCGTGATACTGACGGCGATGGCTATGGAGATGTTTCCCTTGGTGCAATGCGTGATGATTGTCCAAATGATGCTGGAGATTCGACAAGAGATCTACAAGGTTGTCCAGATAATAATGGTGATGGATGGTCCAATGATTATGGTGAATTCAAAGCCGCTATTGCGATTATGGGCGAGGACCCAGCGGCTTCTTGGCTAACTTACCTAGTGATTGGTTTAGGATTTATTCTTGGTGCGTCAATCGCCCTAGTAGTAAAAATGGGTCGCGAGGAAGATGACCTTAACGAAGAGCAACTTTTTGATGAAAAGCAACATATCGATTTTACTTCAAACCTTCCTCCTCCTAGCGATTTAGGCATGATTCCACTAGCTGAATTACCACCAATACCGCTCGATAATGCGACCGTTCAAGAGCAGGAAAAGATAACTGGAGGTGAAAATAATGAGCAATCATAAAGTTTCGATTTCGTTAATTTTCATCATAATTTTTGCCTCTTTTGCTACAGTAATGATTACTCCAAATGTACAAGCTGAGGAATCAGAACAAGACCCTTTAGCAGAGGCTGGAGTTAGTTTAGTGGCATTGAGAAATGATACACTTGATACTAATCAAGATGGTGACACAGATGCTATTAGAGTAGTCATAGTAGTTAGTACAGACAAAGAAAGTATGAATTTAGAACTTCGGTTAATCGGAGAGCACAAAGACAAAGAAGTGATGGAAGTATTACAATTCTCATTTAGCGGCCAATCCAATGCTAGTCTAGTCTATGATGCATGGGCTTCTGGAGAGCATGAACTTAGATTACAAATTGTTGATCAGGATGGTATCATAATTAGTACGCTAGAATTGCCCACTTATGTTTTGAAACCAGCCTTAAAAACTCCCAGAATAATGCTAGCTCTCAATGCTCCTCAAAATATTGAAACTGGTGATGAGTGTACCATATCTCGTATATTTGCTGATGAAACAGGACCACGCTATGGGGCAAGTGGAGTTAGAACCTTTTCAGGCGCACCATTTACCGTTCTAGATGCCCAAGAGTCAATAGATTGTTCTCATTGGCCTGCTGGAGATTACATCTTGAAGGAAGCGTACAGGAATGATCTGGGTCAAACCGCCGAAGATTGGCTTAATTTGACAATTCATAACCGGCCAGCACCGGTATTTACTCTCTCAGTGGCCGGCAATGGTAATTCTACAGATACTACATGCACGATAACGATGGTTAAATCCGATGAAACTATTGATTTCTCACAGTTCCAAAAGATTTGGCGTATACAGGGGGCAGAGGCAGGTCCTGAGGTCGGAGATCAGTTTGACTGCACATCTTTACCAGCAGGAGTACATCTAATTTCTTTGGAAGTAATTAACAATGAATTGATTAGTGCAATTGAGGCGGTAAATTTGGTGAGATTGCCCGGCGGGGAACTTACAGATGAAGAGAAATCTTCTGTACCATCACGTTCCTATGGCGAAGATACTGAAACTGAATCCGTTGGATGGATTTCTATCGGCGTGTTAGGTTTGGTAATAACTCTCCTTTCGTATTTGATATTAGTTAGGGTAAAAGATGATGATGAACAGTTACCTATGCGAGATTTAGGCCCTGCTCCAATGATTTTGTCCGATGGTTCTCCTGACACTGAAGGATTACCTACAACTACAGATGATGACGGTATTTTGTGGCGCCAACATCCCGATGGTAATCACGATTGGTGGGACACAGAACTACGTATTTGGGTTAGGTGGTGAGCCTATCGAGATTCTAGGATTCAGTTTGGTAGAGTCTATTTTGATTTTGGTATTAGTTATTTTAGGGTCAATTTCTCTAAGGTTAATCTACGTATGGTACACTAGGATTAGGCCTCGAAAACCAAGTACAGATTCGGACTGGAATACTGATTGTGAATTTCAATCCTCAGCCACTATTGAAGAGCATCACATAACGTTTTCAAAAGTAAGAAATTTTACTTGGAGAACCACCAGAGATAGAGATGAAGAATGGGACGAAAACGTAAAATTTGACCTAAGAGAAATCAAAGATGTGTGGTTTATTGTTGATCATTTTCACAAAATACATGGTTTAGCGCACACCTTTCTCAGCATAGAATTTAACGACGGCCGTTGTATATCGTTTTCTTTTGAGGCTCGGCGCAAAAAAGGCGTTCGATATCATCCATGGAAAGGTATGTGGCGAGCTTATGAACTATACTTGCTAGTTGGATATGAGAAAGATTTACTCGGACTTAGAACAAATGCAAGAGGTAACAAAGATTACTTGTTTAGAGCGGTTACTCCGCCAGGTAAAGATCGCCAATTACTGATGGCTATAGGTCAAAAAATGAATCAGTTAAATGAAAATGCAGAGTGGTACCATTCTTTGTTTACCACTTGTAATACCTCTATTGTTGAAGTAGTCAACAAGATAACGCCAGGCCGTATACCATTTGTATGGCGCAATTTTCTTCCAGGGTATACTCCCAAAGCTGCGTTTAAGTTGGGTTTGATCGAAGATTGGGGAGGTCTAGAGAATACTATGGAACTAGCCAGAGTAGATGAGTTGGCCAAATCATGGAATAAAGATGATGATTATAGCGAATTTATTAGGCGAAAGATGCCTAAATCACCGGTCAATAAAGGCTAGTAGCGAGCCATTCTCAACTTTAATTGATAGTTCGCCTTCCAATATTTCATTGTGCAAGCCCATAGTTGATGGCTTCATGTCATGATTAATCAATTCCCATTTTGCTCCCGTCATGGTAACTTTTGTCGCTTGCCCAATACTAAACAACGAAAAAGGCAACCCCGCCCTCGCCTTGTAATACAGTGGATTTAATTTGCTTACAGCAATAACGATTGAATCATTTAGATGAAGTGTTACAGGAAGTTCGTATTCTAGTAACGCAAAGTAATTGGCCATTTGATGGTCTGACTTGCCGCCATCAACTCCGATAATATCAATTTCACTAACCGATAGATTTTGACAAAACCTCAGTGCTTTACTCAAATCATTACTATTTTGTTCATCAGATTTGATAATTTGGATATTGTCCTGTTCTGCTTTTGCCAAATTTTGTACAGTAATACTATCCAAGTCGCCTACTAGAAAATCTACTGTAACATCATGCTCATAACACTCAGAAATCGCTCCATCACAAGCAATTATTGTCTCGGCAGATTGTATCAATTTATGCCATTTTGTTAATTGTTTTTGAGGAGAATTTCCAATGATTAACACCCTTGACATATTGAAAGGGAATTGGTCTAGGTTTGTCAATACTTGTGATAAAACTTGTTTATTGACCCCCTACGGGGGTCATGGGATAACATAGACAATGGTTTTGAACCATCAATGAGTCAGTTAGGTATGGCGAGTGATTCAACACACGAAAACTCGCTCAAGGCCTCGGTGATTGTGTTACTATTAATTTTACATTCTTTTTCTATTGGTGCTACTATTTTTGTCCAAAATGAAACCTCAAATTTAGATATTGATTCGATACAATATAGATCCGAAGTTATGAACGATTTTGATATTGATTTTGGTTATGAAATGGCAGGTCAATATATCGATTATGATGATATGACTCAAGCCAAATTAAGGCACGATTTTGATTTATCTTCCTACTTTGAGAGACAAATTACTGACGCATCTGATGGCATTCCAACCTCTCCCGATGTCACCATATCAAATCAACATGAAATAGGCGCTTGCTGGTTAGATACTAATGGGTACGTGTACAGTTATTCTCTAGATTTAAATAATAATTCAAGATTATTAGAAGTCGATACAGTACCAGCTAATCCAGATGTCAGTACAATGACTGGTTGTTCAATAGCAGTAAAAAATAATGGAAGGCAAACATTACTTTACGCAAACGGTAGTGACATTAAAGCTGCTCAAATCGCATACCAAAGCCCAATATATCCAAATGGTGATGAATGGCATACTAGAACTATTTTAGAAGGAGTAAACGCCACAAATATAGAACTATCATTGACTCCTAATGAACTTGAATGGGGCGCGTTTAGGGATGATTTAGGACGATTACATAGCATCAATTATACCGGTGCTTATTGGGAAACAAGTATTATCCACCAAGGCCCAATAAGCGAAGATTTCGAACTAGAAATAGATGCAAATGGTGCGATAAAATTGTTGTATAATTATGGTAATTCAACAATATTACACACCATAGTAAATGAGCAACATACTTCTGAAACAGTCCATCAAAGTGACAATCTGCATAACGATGTAGGCCTGACAATGGATGGCTTTGGAATGCTTCAAATGTTTTCTACTACTTTGGAAAATAATATTTCTAAAATAAAGGTACAGCGTTCTCTGTCAAATCAAAAAAACCAGTTTGATTCCATTCCTATGACTACTTTTGAAAGTCAACTAGAGAACACTACAATAGAACATATTTTCTTGGCAGATTTCAATAATGATGGTTTTGACGATGTAGTATATTCCGAGCCGCATGCAGATTCTCAAAACCATATTGACAACGGCCGAATATCTGTTCACTATGGCTCTGAATTAGGCTTATCAAATACACCAGTATTGCTATTTGAAGGAGATGCAAACTCCACATTTTCAGGTCAGGGGTTAGCGGTTGGTGATTTTAACGGGGATGGGTTTAGCGACCTCTCCATAGGGTCTCCCGGATTTACCAACAATAATGGAATTGTAGAATTTTCATTTGGTTCCCAAGCAGGCTTATCTGAGAATTTAGTCATAGTCGATGGAATCTCCAACCCCTCTACCACAGGTGAATCATACGGGTCTTGCTTAGAGTATGTTAAGGATCTAAACAATGATGGCTATGATGACATAATTGTATGTTCAATAGATCATGATTCTAACGGCGATAGTGGTTTAGTCGAGCTATTCTTTGGTGGCTCACAATCTAATACATGGGTGAAAATGGATAGTCCAAACCAATTACTTCAAGGTAAAAATTATGGCCAATCAGTGTCAGCAGATGGAGATTTGAACGGGGATGGGTTTGTAGATTTAGTCATAGGAAATACCGGTGATTTACAAGACAGTTCCGGCTTTTCTTCGGTAGAAATAAGATATGGTTCAGCAACCGGATTTGATTACGATCCAAATTCACAATTTCAATCTACGATTCCAGGAACTTTATTTGGCTATAAAGTACAAATAATCAACGATTTAAACAACGATGGCTTTGATGAGTTGTTTATCTCAGAACCGTATAATACAACTAATGATTTCAATAGTGGCAACGTTTGGGTATTTTATGGCAATTCATCTGGAATTAATAATCTTCCAGATGACCGAATTTATGGGGGCCCAAATCAACTTCTAGGTTTGAATTTTGCTTCTGCTGGCGATTCTAATCAAGATGGTTATGCTGATTTTTTGATTACTAGAAGAAGTACTCCTACTAAAACTAACATCGACCTATACCTTGGTTCTCAAACTGGATTTGTAAATAATGGTTTGATGGTTAGTTCCGGTGATTTAACATTAGGACAATCGATCAGTAACTTTGGTGATTCTAACAACGATGGATTATCCGAGTTCTTGTATTCATCAAACATGGTGAATGAAAATCAGACATATTTGTCAATAATAGATCACATTACAAGAACTCTTTGGGACATTACTGAATATCCAATACCTGGTGAAATTTCGGGTGGAATTATTCAATCCTCAGCAGATGGTTCGCCAACAATAATCTGTAAGTTATCTGATAACTCAAAAACCAACATCATAAAAATAAATCTAGGGAAAGGTTCGCAAGCAAATACTTGGATTTCTCAAAATATAACTAACCCAACAACTAATTCTTGGGATGCAGTAAATTTTGAATTAACATCCTCTGGAGAACCAATTATATTCTATTATGATGAAGGACTAGTACAACGAACCTATGATTCTTACACCGGACTGGAGTCACAAATAGCACTTTCATACAGCGATATCACTCACCTTTCGTCAGCGATAAATAACGAAGGCAAACATTTCATTGTATATTATTCACCTAACAGTAAAGAACTATTCTTGAACACTAACAATGGTACTGGTTGGGTTGAACAATTAGTCGCCTCTAATGTAGAGATTTCCACCAATGTTGAATTATTATTCAACACCTCAGGACAGCCAAGAATAGTATACATTGATGATCTGTCTAACGAGATTGTAATAGTTGAAAATAATCTACAATGGTCAAGTCATTCAATAAGCACACCGAACTCGATTCCTTCAGGATATTTTGCTTCGATGATGGTTGATGATGAAATCCAAATCGCGACCATTCTAGATGATGGACTCTCAAGTAATCTCACCTTACTAACATGGAATGGAACACATACAGAGAGCGAATTTATTGCTTTAGAGACGGATATAACTACCAATTTCTCATTGATAAAAGATGCCGAAAACACAACAATTTTAGCAACGGTATCCTCTTCAGGTTTGTTCGTTTTGTATGAAAAATCAAATGGTTCTAACACCTGGAATTCAAATCTCTTACCTCAGCCAAGTGGCTTTGCTAGCAATAGTGTAAAAACTTCTACGCATGATAATTTGACCCTTGTTGCGATAAATAGTGAAAACAATTCATTATTTGTAAAAAATAATAACGTTTGGAATCCCGTTTCTAATTTCCCAGTTTCAACAGAAAGTGACTTTATTTTATTATCAAACAATTCTCATATTATCGTGATTGCTATTGATACTGAAACAGATAAGCTGACATGGAATTCTATGGAATACAAAGCCGACCTAGAATTAACTAATAGTTGGCATACTGGTAGTTTTGGCGATACTGCCACAGACTCACAATTTTCTTTCGAGCGAAATCAAGATGATTCTTTTTCCTTGACGGTAAAAAACCGAAATACAAATGTTTTATCCAGGGTAAACCTATATCTCGACCAAGATAGTGATTTTATTTTCGATGAAATTGATGAATTAGTTAATGTTCCCAATCAGTGGCTTGATACTGACAGTGATGGATACGGCGATAATACATTGGGACCCTTATTCGACAATTGTATAGATCAAATAGGTCAATCATCAATTTTGTATTTTGGTTGTGTAGATACTGATAATGACGGGTACGATGATCTAAGTGACAATTGTAATACCGCATACGGCGAATCGTGGCTTGGTAGATTAGGGTGTTCAGACTTTGATCAAGATGGATGGTCAGATTACAGCTCATCTTATCCATTTGGTGATATATTTGTTGATAACTGGAAACAAGCTTTCGATTCAGATGGTGACTCATACGGTGATAATCACGGTCCAGATTGTTGCGAAACTTGGTATGACCAAAACGCTGCTCCAGGAGATGAATTCCCGTATAATCCTAGGCAATATAGAGATTATGATGGTGATGGATACGGCGATAATTCTTCTGACTTCATAACCGGTGATGCTTGTAAGTTTGATTACGGCACCTCATATCGTGATCGCCTTGGATGCACCGATACTGACGGTGATGGTTCATCAGATCCAACCAATTATTGGAACTCTAGTCTAGGTGCAGATTTATGGCCAGCAGATTCTACTCAATGGGCTGACTCTGATGGTGATGGTTTTGGCGACAATGGTTCAAAAAATGCAACTAACCCCGATTATTTCCCCAACAATATCGCTGCTGCACAAGATTCAGATGAAGATGGATATCCGGACACGTTTACCGATTACTATAATGGTTCAAATGCTGATGGATTACAAATAGATGGTTGCCCATTAGTTGCCGGAAACTCATCCAACCCATATTACGGCTGTCTTGATTCGGACGGTGATAATTATCGCGACATATACACTTTTGACATCAACCCAGATACGGGCCTTAGAGAAAACCAATCAGGTGATGCATTCCCGTTCAATCCACAACAGTGGACAGATACTGACGGTGATGGGTTTGGTGACTTTCAAAGCGGTGACAATGCAGATGTATGTCCCCAAGTGGCTGGAGTAATTAACGGGACCTTTGGGATGGGTTGCCCATTGATTGACGGGAATGATGATGACGGAGATTTTGTCATAAATGAAGAAGATTTGTGCCCAAATACACAAACAGGATTAACTGTTAATCTTGAAGGATGTGCATTAAATCAATTAGATTCAGACTTAGATGGAGTAAGTGATGCAGATGATGTATGCCCCTCGACTTTCCCACAAGATCCTGTGGATCCTAATGGATGTAGCCAAGTACAAAGACAAATAGATACCGACTCAGACGGAATTTATGATTATCTTGATTCGTGTGAAAATACTCCAAGCCAGGAAGTGTCAGACGAATTTGGTTGTTCGGCATCGCAAAAAGATACTGACGGTGATGGGGTTACTGATGACACAGATGTTTGTCCAGATACTGAAATAGGTTATCCAGTACTAGTAGATGGTTGCGTAGATGAAACTGCATTAGAATTTGATTGGGATTCTGATGGTTATTCGGGCCAAGATGATTTATTCCCGTTCGAAGATACTCAATGGTTTGATTCTGACTTAGATGGCTATGGGGATAATATTCTCGGGTTTGAGGGGGATCAGTGTCCCAATACATCAGGCAATTCTACTGCTGATAGATTTGGTTGTCCAGATAGTGATTCAGATGGTTGGTCTGACCCAGACGACAATTGGGCAGCATCACCAAGTGGCATAGCAGATGCATTTACTGATGATGTTACTCAGTGGCGAGACCTTGACGGTGATGGTTATGGCGACAATAGTACCGGTAATAACCCCGATTTATGTCCTACAACAAATTCACAGTATAGAAACTCAGTTGATTTGCAAGGTTGTGCAAACAACGAACGAGATTCAGATGGTGATGGCTTGGTTGACAGTCTTGACAATTGTCCAAATGAGGCAAAGGGCTTAGACGGGTATGTAGATGGTTGTCCGTTAGAAAAACAAGAATCATCTAGTGAAACTACTGAAATATTTGGCTTGTCAATACTTAGCTTTGTGGCTATTTGTTTAGTTGTAGTAATTTTATTCATACTCTTGGTTATTCTTCGTAACAGAGATATTGATGAGGAATGGTATGAGGAGGATGATGATTCCGATGATGATTATCAAGAAGGTAATCTAAGTTTCCTAGATAAACCACGTGGACAGCCAACACAGCGCCCTGCTCCTAGTCAAAGTAAAGCCCAACCATCCCGTAATGGGCCAACTGGAGGCCCTCCCAGTTTTTCATCAGCGCCAAAAACCCCAGCTGCTGCGCCATCTTATGCACCCGACATTTCGCAAAAACAAGCACTTAGAGAGAACTTAATCACGGCTCCAAAGGCTTCCAAAAAGGCGAAAAAAGTCAAGAATAGCAACGGCTCAACTAAAAGAGTTAAACGTGCGATTGCTGAACCAGAACCAGATATTTTCGAAAAAGTAAGCCAGTCAAAAATTGATAGTGCGGTAACAAGCCTTGCTGATTTGATAGGTGATGGAGATGAAAGACAATTGTTAATGTACTTGCAAGATAAAGGTTGGAATGCACCACAATCTCGTGCTATTATCAACATGGCGAAAAAGGGAAGGAATTGAATACTTTAGGTATGACTTTTCATAGGTGAGATGACTGGGTAAAATATTGGGGTGATATTGTGGCTGAACCGGTACTAGAAGGCGCATCACTACCAGATGGTATTGAGGTTGATGAGGCTGCTGCTTATTTTGGTGTGACTGAGTCATCTGATATTGTCCATACATTGATGTCAATGGATCGAAACCAATCAATAAGTGAATTTTTCAGCATGGTCTCAGATATCATTCTAAAACCGGGAGAATTTGATTTTGAAGAAGCTAGTCAAGCACTATCTTGCGAGGGCGGTGAAATTTACTATCTTGTATCTGGACATCTTGGTTTAATGAGTTTTGGCGACCCTATTCTACATTACCTCGGATTGCCAAATTCACTTGGTGAAGACTCACCAAATGAGAAACCAAATATTGACAAAACCCAATTTGATTCGCTCAGCCGCATCGCAGATCCAATGAATATACTGAAAATTTTAGCCATTGCCAATAATACGGGTGGGTCACAAGAAGTCATGAAGTATTACTTGACCATGAGTGATTTAATGCAAAATGTTGAATCAAATGTAGTAACCCTAACCAATATTGCAGAAGAGTTTGATGCATCATCAGATGTCATTGGCCATACCTTGCCAATTTCTGTATTAGCAGGCTCATCTATAGATTTATCCAAGGCAATTGCCACCTCCACATTGGGAGTCGAGAAAGCAGCGCCAAAAGCAACGCAACAACTCGAACAATCAATACAATTACCAGAAGTAGGAAAGGCACCAGCTGACAAAGAAGAGGAGGCAACATCTTCTGTTCCTTTGCCAGGACAGTCAAAACCAGCAGTGATAGTTGAAGAGAAAGTTGAGACAATAATTGAGACAGAACTTAGTGACCGAAAGGCTGCAAAAGCAACTGAAAATGCATTTGAGGGTGCTTTTGGTATAGCATCCGAACCAGCGGAACCTCAAGATACTGTTCAGGCAGAAGATGTCGAAGATGAGGTAATTACCGAGGCTGTAGTGGAAGAAATGACTGCAGATGAACAAGTAAGTGAAGAACCATTTGTCAGTGCTGCAGAGATGTTTATTCAATCAGATACTGACGGCGATGGCACCTTATCTGTTGAAGAATTATCACAAGCAAGCGGCTTATCAATTGAAGAGGCTGAAGAAATTCATGAATCTGCAGATTTGGATGATGATGGGTCAATGTCACTTTCGGAATTTGTCGCCTCACCAGTAGTTGAAAAAGTTGCTTCAAACCTGCCAAAACCAGTTGCTCCCGTACGACGCCCAGTTAGCCTTAGCGACCAGCCCAAGACCCAACAATCTCATGCCACAGTAAATCCTCCTCAACCTCAACAATCATTCCCCCAACAACCAATTAGCCGGCCAATACCGCCACAAAGTCTTAATCCACTACCGATTAATAGGCCACAACCAATCAATCAACCACCACCACAATCATGGAACCAACCTGTTCAGCCAACAATTCGTTCGGGAGTCACATGCCGCAGTTGTGGTATTGGCATTGACCCATACTGGCGTTTTTGCCCAGTGTGCGGCGCCCAAAATTTAGGTTGATTAAATATCCAACACAAATTCACCATCTTGCAGGATTTGTGAATCGTCAAGCCATACATTAGCGCCAGTAAGGACTCCAGGAATATGAATTCCAACCGCTGAGTTCCCGCCAAGAGCAGTGTTATCACCGATAGAGAAGTAACAGGTGCCAAGTCGCTTTTCATCTTCTAGAACATTACCACCCATTCGTGCTTGATCATTCATGCCAAAACCAAATTCAGCAACAGTCCATACATTTTCTCGGTCTTTGCTGCGTAATTTTTTTGCGACTTCGCCAAATTCTTGCCTAATATTAGCAGCAATAGTGCCACCCTTTACATCAATGACAATACCGTTTTCTATCTGTAGTTCGATATTTTGGTCAAGTAGTGAGGAATCCCATGAACCGTTGATAATCAAAGTTCCATTCATAGTGCCTTCTCGAGGCATAATGAATGCTTTCCCAGCTGGAAGGTTGGTAAGCATCCTTGGACGATTACAAATTCCATTATCATCAAGTTTCCATTCACGCCAATTAACTTCGAAGGTAATCTCAGTGCCAAGTTTTGATTTGACATTGACAATTCTACGCCTTCTGAAATGTGGTCCCAAATTGCTAATTCTTTTCTTGACGTTGTTAAAATCCGCAGCCATACCGCCGTGAGTAAACATATCCACTGTTATACCTGGCATTGTCGCAACTCTTGCCCCATCTCTAAGCGCTTGCCTAATCGCTTTGGTATGGGTTAGTGAGTATTTTGTTGGAGCTAATATCACCTGTTGCTGGCGCATCAAATTAGCGACCGGAGATGGTGGTTCTTCTCCATGATGTTTGGCTTTTGGCATCACGATAAGTAGAACACGTTCAGATTTTTCAATGGTTGCTGCATGCAGTGCTTGTCCAATTTCTCCAGTTGTAGGATCACAGACAATTAACACATTTTCACCTCTACGGATATCCATACATGTCTCGACCACCATTTTGGCAGATCCAGCCAATAATTCATTGATGGAATTTTCATGCTTTGTATCCTGAATATTGTCGCTGGAAGCCGCTTCGGCTTGGATAACGGAATCAACCATATCATTCAGGTCGGTTTGTGAATCATGGGGAGTTTCTTCAGGAATATCCTGTTTTTTCCTCGCCATGGATGATGCATAGCGAAAGAGGTCTTCAATGTGTGTGCGACGTTGCCAACTTTCCAGTGGTTAAGTTCTTGAGGGTGATTTTTGTCCATGTAATATGGCGAGTTACCAATTATTCATTGAGAGAGTAAAAGAAATACACAAAATCGGTGCAATACAAGGCCATCTTGGCTGGGATCAAGAGACAATTATGCCTCCAAAGGGGGCGCAAGCAAGGTCAGAAATACTTTCATGGCTTGCTAAGGAGCAACATGCTAGAGTTACCGATCCAGATTTTGGGGAAATGATAACGCAATTAGAAAATTCAGCGGGTTTAGATGAAAACCAACTCGCCAATGTAAGAGAATTGAGGCGTAGGTATGACAAAGCGGTTAAATTACCATCGGATTTTGTCGCTAAGTATGCCTTGGCTCGTTCACAAGCTTTGGTTGCATGGCAAGAAGCACGTGCTGCTTCCAATTTTGCCACGTTTCAACCACATTTAGAAAAGTTGGTAGAAATGACCAATCAGAAAATAGATTATTACGGAATTGAAACAACAAGATATGACGTTCTTCTAGATGAATATGAATTTGGCATGAAAGTAAGTGATTATGATCCACTATTTGCTGGTCTAAAGAGCAGATTAGTGCCGTTATTGCAAAGCATCATGGAAGCTAAGAAAATCAATCCTGACCCAACATTGCCAAATGATGTAACATTTCCAGTTGAAGCCCAGACCGAATTTTGTAAGTTAGTTTCTAATGCTATGGGATTTGATTTTGAAGCCGGCAGAATGGACGCCTCAACCCATCCATTTTCAGCGGGACTGTGGCCGGGAGATACGCGATTCACAACTCGATTTGATGAACAAGATCCTTTTTCCTGTTTATATGCAGTTATGCATGAAACAGGTCATGCATTGTATGAACAAGGTCTTGACGCCAATCATTCATTCACTCCTCGTGGCGATGCAGTATCACTAGGTGTCCATGAATCACAAAGTCGTTTTTGGGAGAATCAAATTGGCAGAACTCCAGCATTTTGGAAAGTAGTCTTGCCTTGGTTTAAACAACAATTCCCAAACGCACCAGAATGGAGTCCTGACGAATTAAACAAAATTGCTAACTGTGTTGAGCCAGGCTTTATTCGAGTGGAAGCAGATGAAGTGACCTATAATTTACATATCATGTTACGCTATGAATTAGAAAAGAAAATCTTCAATGAAAATTTATCAGTTAAAGATATACCAAATACCTGGAATCAGATGTTTAACGAGTGGTTTGGTATTGAAGTTCCAGAAGACCGTATGGGTTGTCTACAAGATATCCATTGGTCTATGGGTGCATTTGGGTATTTCCCGACCTATACATTGGGTAATCTGTACGCTGCCCAACTGCTTGAAGCCATGAGTCAAGAAATAGGCGATGTCGACAAAATAATCGAGACTGGCGACTGGTCGCCAATGCTTGACTGGTTACGGCCTAAAATCCATCTCCAAGGCAGTAAATTGACTCCTAGTGAACTAATTGAGCAAGCCACAGGAGTACCACCGACTCCTCAACCGTTCATCAATTATGTTGAATCAAAGTATTCAAAGTTATACAATCTAAGTTAACTATTCTTCAGAGTCCTTTCCAGAACTCATAGCAACAAGTTTGTCTAATCTTGCAGTCAGGTCATTTATTGCATCCATTAAATCGTTGGTTCTGTCATCTTCATGGTCACTGCCAAATGAAATCCCGAGTAGGGTAATCATTCCACCAGCCAGCATAGTTAGTGCCGGCCAATATACATCTGCGGCAGTCATACTGCCATCTGCTTCTATTCCGCCCCAAAATGCTCCTAATATGAATACTACGAATCCAATTATAATTTGCTGGTAACCGCTGCCGAGAGTTTTTTCTAGTTCACTCATGTTTTCTCCTCACGGTGAAATTAGCGGATTACTATTTATCGTTATGTCAATAAAACCGGCTTTTTAGCGTGTTTTGGCTAGTTCCAAGGCTTCATCACGATAGGTTTGCCAACCGAGCCAGGCTCAACTAGTAACCTGCCTTTTTGACCAGTTACTGAAGATCTTTCAAACACGGGAATGCCATCAACCACAGTCAAGACTGGCCATCCAGTTAGTTCACGTCCTCTAAATGGATTCCATCCAACTCTTGCCCATGAGTTTTCATCTTCAACAACTGCTTTTGCAGCCATGTCAACAAGGACAATATCGCCATCATAGCCAACC
>CEQW01013913.1_pt1 | contig 19332 bp, 11 predicted proteins | sample 530891 | NCBI WGS metagenome assembly CEQW01 (sample SAMEA2621066, study PRJEB7988) | marine metagenome | biome: marine biome (ENVO:00000447); feature: surface water layer (ENVO:00002042); material: "saline water (ENVO:00002010), including plankton (ENVO:xxxxxxxx)" | depth 5 m
TAGGTTGGCAACAAACCAAATTGCTAAAGTTGCTCCAAGTAATGGTGAGATTTGTTTGAACTTCTGCTGCACATTGTTGTTTCCCATGGTTATATATCGACTTTAAAATAGATAAAACAATCGGCTAAATGCTGATTTCCGGCGCAAAGTGGGCGTTAAGTGCCCTAAAGCGGCATTATTCACTTTCACTAGCAGGTATTGTTAAACCCATATTACTCAAACAATCATCTATCGCATCGAGCCATTCAACAGCAACGGATTCATTGCCGCCGGATTCAAGAAATAATTCGTTCCAATGTTCTGCCTTTTCTGCTTCCTCTAATGCTTCAAATATTTTACTAAGCGCCGAATATGCCATTGGATTTAGATGCTCTTCTTCAGCATCCCATGCCTTCTCAAAACATTCTATTGCACCATGAGGACCACGTAATTGACCTCTGTGTAAGGCAACCATGCCCGCTTGACTCCAAGCTAATGGCAATCTGCCGATTAACAAGCCTCTGAACACCAGCCAGGTTTGCCCCCCCGCCAACACAACAAGCGCTAAGAAACCAGCCCAATGTTCGAATTTGTTTAGCTCGTCCCAAGTTTGAGTAATCAAACCGGTAACCCCCACACAGAACATGAACCCTGACATTGGGGCAACTAGTACTTCACGTCTAGTTCTTAGCATCAAATTTATTCCGCTAACTAGGCCAAACGCCCCAAATACCGAGAGTATGGTCAAATGTCCTTCAAGACTAGTCGGGTTTGGCGCAGACTGGCCTAGTAACAGTAGTCCACTTACCGTTAGTATAAACCAGCCAAACCGCTTTGCAGGCGTCGGGAAAGGTTGGCTTTTAGATCCTAAAATCAAAATTATAGCAATCACTAATTCAAACCCAAGCAGTAGCCAAACTACAGTAGAATCTTCTAGTATCATGCCCTCTCAACCTAATGCATATGCCCCTCGGCTTTGAGTATTTGCTCAATTCCGGTGGTATTTTGTTCCCTTGATTATTTCTGTTGCACGGTAAACTTGCTCTGCTAAAATGACCGCGGCAAGTTCGTGTGGCATAGTCATCTTAGAAAGCGAAATCGTGCGGTTGACAGAGTGGTTGATTTTCTGCCAGCCGTCGACTGGCCCTATTGCCAGATTAATATCTTCTGTGGCAATAGTCCATGTTTTTACCAAATCCGCAAATTGACGTGAAGTGTATTGTTCTCCAGCTTCATCAAGAATAAACAAAGTTGCGTTGTTATTGATTTCGTCATAATATTGTTGTACAGTTTTTTTACTTGAATGAGAAGTTATTTTGACATTTCTATTACTCAGTCGTTGCGAATATATTTCTAACATCTCGCGGCAAGAACGTTCTCTTGCTTGCCCGTGAAGATGTATTGTTATGCGCCCCATTAATTGCCTCACACGCCCCATTCACTTGAAGTGTATAGGTTCACAATGGAGTTATTTCATAATTTGAACCATATTCAATAACCACGACCGTTAGGGGGTAGCATGGGCTGGTGGCCATTTTCAAAACCTAAGTCGGCTCGTAGAGTGATTGAGCCAATAATGAAAGACGGGCGGACCTGGTTACTAGAACTTAGAGATATGTGTGAACGTAATTTTGACAACCCAGAAGAAGCAAAACGAAGAATTAGGCAAATGCAAGTAGAATGGCAAGAATGTTTTGATAACGGTTCACTGTCTAAAATCAACAAAGATGCTCTTGAGAGTAGAGCATTTAGGCTGTTATCCAGCACAGATCAAGAATGGTTAAGATGGCTTGATGACCTCGAATTTTGGAAAACTGGTTGGAAGCCTGTATCCGATTCTCCAGACAAGGATTGAATAGTGGCCGTATACAGGGCAGGCCATGTCAAAAGCAACACTGCATATGTTGCACACTTGTCCGTTCTGTTGGAAAGTTAGAGGACTCATCGAATATTTAGATCTAGATGTAGACCTCATTTCGGTTAACGGTTTGAAGATTAAAAAGGCGGTTTCGTTTACTGATGACTGGGGCAAAGTACCTGTTTTTACCGACGAAAATGGAGTTCACCATGTTGATTCAACGCCGATTATGAAATTCATGGATAAGCAGTATAACGGAAATAAATTACTAAATGTATCAGAACAGGAACGCACAACAAAATGGCTTGAATGGTCAGATCAAAAAATGTCCAAGGCTACGGTTCCGATATTGTATGGCACCTTAGGATCTGCCTTCAAAACAACAACACGGATATCAAAATTGGAAAATTTTGGTTTCATCTCCAAGCGCCTATATGCTTGGGCAGGATTCCCAATAATGTGGGGCATTATTGCTAAAAAACGAGTCAAAAAGGATGGGCGAAAACCTAAGCAACTCTGGCATGATTTACTCACCGAATTTACCGATGAACACCAAGGAAAAGATTTCTTTGGCGGCAGTGAACCAAGTATAGTTGACTTCTCAGTATTTGGCTACATGCGATCGATTTCTCCTTTTCCACAATTTGCTATGCTAGAGGATCACAAGAATGGGATTGCTTGGTATAATCGGATGAACGGTTTACTAACTAGGGATTAATATGTCATCTTTGGAAATTGATGGGCTTAAATTTTCGAAAGTTAATACCGGCTCAGTTTTCGTTGGGGAATCAAAGGGTGGCTGGATATATGCTGGCCAGCGACCCCGTCATGAAGTTAAATGCCCTGAATTTTACATCATGGAAAATGTGTTAACTAATCAGCAATTGTCAAACCTGCTGGAGAGCAAAATTTCATTAGGTGATGAAACTGTTTGGAATTCTGAACGATTATCGGTTATCATTGCGATGGTAAATGATTCCCTAAATGAAAATCTTGGAACACTAAATGGTGATTTTACCAATTGGGAAATTCGTTGCCCTACGCAAGGTGAATGGATGCATGCTAGAGAGCAAAAGGTAATTGAAATCAATTGTAAAACCAAGGAGATTTTGGCGGACGCAGTTGCAGGAAATTATCGAGGCGCTATGATGGATGGGCGCCCGCGTACATTTGAGGGGCATGGCCCAATGCAATGGCATACTGCAACTATGGAAATCCACCCCTCCAACAAAGACATAATCGCCCTTTCAAGCGCACCTATGGATCGAGAAAATAAGGGCTTATCACTAAGGCTAGCACTCACGCCAATTAGGAAAGGTAGCCCTGTTACAGTTCCTAGAAAAGCTGATCTGGCAGGTAATATAAAATCGGAGTTGATTTGGACAACATTACTAGGAGTTGTTCCTTCATTTGCCATTCCTTGGCTTAGAGGCATGGGAGATTATGTGTATTCTGGTTGGGTAAATTTACTGTTTGGCGGATTATGTGCAGGATTTGTCACAGGTGCACTTTGGCGGCCAAGGCGACCAATTATCATGTATGAAGATGGAGAGCAGAATCATTCTTGATTATTGTTTTCTGTTGCTGCTAATGTCTCCCAGTAGGAGTCTTGTCTAATCGCGTCTGCAGCACATATTGTTGCCATATTGACGATGTGTCTTACCCCATCGCTTCGGGCCACTAACTGAACTGGTTTGTCCATTCCTTCCAAAATTGGCCCTGTCATTTCTGCACCCCCGAGTTCCTCAAGTAATTTGTAAGCAATATTAGCTGCAGCAAGGTTTGGCAACACCAAAACGTTTGCCGGCCCTTCAAAGTTCATGAATGGGTAATCGTCCTGAACATTTCGATTCAACGCGGTATCGGCTTGCATTGGACCATCTATTATCAGCGTAGGATCGATCTCTTTAGCCATTGATACAGCCTCCTCTATTCTCGTTGACCGTTGAGCTCTAGTACTACCAAAATTAGAAAATGATAACATTGCAACCTTTGGCTTGATACCAAATCTTCGAGCAATCTTTGCTGTTTGTATCGCAATTTCGGCCAAAGTTGGACTATCAGGATATACATTGACTGTTGCATCAGCAAGGAATATTGTCCGGCCATTTACGTTCACCATGTAGCACCCAATGACACAATGAGCTGATGAATCTGAACCAATAACTTCGATGGTCGGCCGTAATACATCTGCATAATTTCTGCTCACTCCGCCAACAAACCCATCTGCATCACCCGAAGCAACCATTTGGCTAGCGAAATAAGGGCGGCTCTTGAGTAATCGTTCAGCGTCCTCCAAGGTCATTCCCTTACGCATACGCCGTTTGAACAAAGCCGGCGCATAGAAGTTTTTTCTTCGGTCATCGTATCTTGGATCAAATACCTCATAATCAAATTCTAGCCCAAGTTCCTCGACCATGGAATCTATCCTTTCTTTTGAGCCCAGTAGAATTGGTTGGCAAATTCTCTGTTCAGTTAATTGTGCAGATGCCTTTAGCACCTTTTCATTATCCCCTTCTGGAAATACAATTCGTTTGCCACGACCTCTGACTTGATTGATCATATGGCGCATAATGGAATAAGATAAACCAAGACGGCTCTCTAATTCTTCACGATATTGAGCTATCGAGAATTCGTCCTTACCAATTTGAGTTATTCCTTCATCGACTGCGGCTTGAGCAACTGCTGAAGCTTCCCAAATTAGAACTCGACGATCGAATGGTTTTGGAATTATATACTCCGGGCCAAATTGCATCGTTGCTCCATCGTATGCTTCTGAAATATAATCGGGCACCGGTTGCCTCGCTAATTCAGCTAGGGCTTTTGTAGCAGCCATCTTCATGTTTTGCGTGATATCCTTGGCTCGCACATCTAGCGCCCCTCTGAAAATATAGGGGAATCCAAGTACATTGTTTACTTGATTAGGATAATCTGACCGGCCGGTGGCGATTATAGCATCTTTTCTTACCTCCATTACTTCCTCCGGAGTTATTTCTGGAGTTGGGTTTGCTAGAGCGAAAATGATTGGTTTTTCCGCCATACTAGCAACCATTTCTTTGGTTACTAAACCACCTTTAGATAATCCAAGAAGGACATCCGCTCCATCTAATGCTGCCGCTAGGTCTCCGTCCGCTATATCGTGAGCGAAGTCAGCTTTGTATTGGTTTAGTTCACCTGCTGATAGTCGTTGTTTGGTCAAAATACCCTTACTATCAACCATTTTGATATTTTTTCTGTTCACGCCTAACGCAACATAATGAGTTGCGCAGGCTATGGCTGAAGCCCCAGCACCGAGTACAACTACTGTGATCTCTGATAATTTCTTATTTTGTAATTCTGCTGCATTTATCAATGCTGCACCAGAAATTATCGCAGTCCCATGTTGATCATCATGCATAACCGGGATATCTGTCTCAGCAGCTATGCGTCGTTCGATTTCAAAGCACTCCGGTGCTTTGATGTCTTCTAAGTTGATTCCACCAAAGGTTTTCGATATGTTTACCACCGTTTGGATAAATGATTCAGGGTCTTCTGTGTCAACTTCAATATCAAATACGTCAATATCTGCAAATGTTTTCAGTAGTAATCCTTTACCCTCCATAACCGGTTTACTTGCTAGAGGGCCAATATTGCCTAATCCCAATACTGCAGTTCCATTTGATATAACTGCAACCAAATTAGCCTTTGAGGTATACTTGTAAGCAGTTTCGGGCTTTTGTGCAATCTCCAAACAAGGATAAGCAACACCAGGCGAATATGCTAGGCTTAATTCGTGGGCAGTAGAGTGTGGTTTTGTGGGTACAACCTTGATTTTACCATGTGGCTTAGCCTGGTGGTAATCAAGTGCTTCTTTCTTGAGTTGTTGCTCTTTTCGCTCGTCCAATGAAACACTTCCAAGCCTCCGAAGTTGCATACGATGTTTGATTGTTTGGGGAAGTATTGACCTTACCAACTCGATTTATACAGGATTAATGGTTTATTCAGCGGTTTTCATGAGATTTTTAAACACGAATTAGGGCCGCGTTCAAATAGTGTAAGATGCGCCAAGTTACCAATGAACGGTAAGTTTCGCGTGGCATCTCCGGTTAGCGGAGCCAAAAAGGCCTTGCTACTCACTTTGTTGATGGTAATTACCTCGCTTTCTCCACTAATGACTGTAAACCCTGTTTCTGCCCACGAAAATGGTAACTCTACTGTGTGGGAAAAGCAGGGTAGTAATGACACTGGTTGGGTACAACTCGACGCTATTGGAGCAGATCCAACTATAGGAATGTCAGCCAATGCAAATTGGGGGCTCGAATTTGCCCCTGGGGCTCTCTTATCCAATGTAACTATGGAAGTTAGAGTAAATGGCAGCGATGGAATGTTAATTCAGGAGCCGGTGATTACGGCCAGTGATGTTGGAATCAACTTATTTGATTGGAATGGGTTAGGAATGCTAGGGTCAAGTGATTCTTTTACTGGCGCGAACCCTCATTCAGGAAGATTATCACCAAACAGTGATGCTGGCGCTTATTGGACACTCCCCTCAGGTGCAGAAATCAATGACTTGGTTATCGAAGCTTTAGCCCCTGTTGATCCTGCAGTAACTTTTGAACCTGTAGACATTGATATTGGAGACTATGTCATCCATTTCGTTGACGGAAGGATGTATTTGGCTATTGATAATTCCCTACTGATTATCGATTACAATAACCAACCGAAGATTATCGACATCATTGTTTTTGAGGATGCAGAAAAGATTGTTGATTTAGAAATCGATTATGCTAACCTCGTACTTCACATACTTACTAATGACGACTACTTTCATGCACTTTCCCTTGTTGATACGTCTATTTTAACTCCATTGCCAGAGACTGTATTTGACTCAGATACAATTGAGTTGGTCCAGTTTGACCAATTCATAATCGCTAGCGATGGGACCCCTTATGCATCAAATTCCGAACGGATTGTAATCTTTGATGGTAATGATTGGAATAACTTGGTAACAAAAAGCCCGGTTGGAAGGGCACTAGATATTATCGAAATTGGAGATATCCTATACTTTTCTTTTGAAAATGGTGGAGTACTCAGATGGGATTTAACCACAAATTCTGAATTGTCAGTTTGGTCGAGTGCCAATAACCTACATTCTGATTCTGTTACTTCTTTCCATCTTTCTGGTAACCAACTTCTTTTGGCCTCAGAAGATGCTGGTCTAGCACGTTATGACTGGAATACAGGGTTTTGGCTCTCTACCTGGAATGATGGTAATTGGTTAATCTCAAACAATATTGCAGATATTGCCTTGTCAAATAATATTTTGATGATCTTAAATGGAGATGTAGTCCAAACATATAACACTGCTAACGGGGTGTTTTTACAAACCTATGATTTGGCTGATTACGGATTGGTTGATGATGGCCGTAAATTATTGACATGGCCAAGCATAGGCGTAAGGTCGCCATCTTCTGAGATTGTGTTAATTAGTGACGGTGGTGGGGACTTAGCGATTCTTGATACTGCGGCAACGCCGCTTTACCAAGGCAATATGTTGCTTGCAAGTGGACCTACCTCTGCAGACATGGATGGTGTTGTTGAGTTAGATGGTGTGCTTTTCGTTGCTGCGGACGGAATCATGAACAGGTTTGACACTACTGCTTCAAGATGGTTAACACCTAAATTAATTGGCGATGATGTCAATCAGCTGATTACTGATGGCACTCATATCTACATCGCAGGGGAAAGCACTGGTGCTCACAAAATGCTTAGCAATGGAACCATTGTACAAACTTGGTCTAGTAATGATGGGCTATTTAGTGACAATGTGAATCGATTAGCGATTTCTGGTAACAAATTACTTTCGGTTAACTCTGAATCAGCAATTTCAATAATTGACACAATCAGTAACTCAATAACAACTTATGATGAAAATTCTGGGCTCGGCTCATCTACAATCAAAGACATCGCTAGCTTCAACAATATCGCCTACATTGCCACATCTGATATTGGGCTGGCACGCTTTGACATGGCTAATCAAACATTCCTTGCACCTTGGGGCTCTACCGGAGTAAACAATGCCAATAATGTCCCTATAGCAGTGTTTGATGATATCCTGCATATGGGCCTGCCCGGCTATGGGGTTGTTAGAAAGGATTTAACAAATGGTGAAATTTTATTACCGCTAGTTGAAAATTCTGATATTAATGGTATTGAAATTCTGCCAAATGATAACGTATATGCCTTAATTTCTGATGGCTCTGCGCTGTACATCGGCGCTGATGACGGAGCAGTGAAGTGGGACGGGGTACAATCTGTAGATTTCGCTGGAAGAGGGCAAAGTTGGGTTACCCAACCAGATCAATTCTTTGACTTTGCGCTACTAGGCAACGACATCTATGTTGGCACAGACCGTGGTGTCTGTAAATATCCGACCGCCACAGTAGTTGTTGATGATTGCCAAAATGTGTATGACGGCATGCCTAATTGGGCTACATATTCAGTAGGCACGGATGGTTCACAAATTTATGGGGGAACCAATGATGGCGTTGGTATTTTAACTGCTAATCCCTTTGAAGTAGTGGATACTTGGGAAGCCAGTGAAGATACGGACAATGCTCCAGTCGAGGTTATTGGCGATATTGCCTATGTTGGATTAAACGGTGTAGGTATTGCCAGATATGAAATCTCGACAAATTCATGGTTGTCGACATGGACTGAGGATGATGTCTTGGATGACGGAAATCAGTTTGTCACTGGATTGGTTGCAGATATTAATCCTGATCAATTATGGATTGGTGGAGAGGATGGTTTCCAGTTAATTGATGTGGTAAACGAAGTTGAAGTTTATGATATAGAAAAATCAAATTCAATTTATCTTGGAAATGGCGAGCCATACCAGATGATTGTTTACAACGATGTTATGTATTATCATCAAGAAGATGACAGTAACAGTTTCTATCGTATTGACCTTGTTAACTTTAATCAATTATCCAATATTGATGCTGGAATTCAACTGGATGATAATAGTGGGCCGGCTTGGGGCATGGGTTTGGTTGATGATGTAATAATGACTGGTGTGGCTTCAAATGGTGGTTTCCCTGACTATTATGATGGTCGCGGTGGTATCGCTCAATGGAACATCAGTGACGATGATTGGGGTGAAAATATTGAGCCAAGTGGCCAAGTTGACCGAGTAACTGCGTATGAAACTACTACTGGTGAAATGTGGATTTCTTGGGGTGAATTAAAATTAGACCTATACGATAACATCGGGGCCTTTGTTGGCTCTTGGAACAGCGATGACGGTCTGGATTTCCCGATAAGAGAAATTATCGAATACAATGGTGAAACTCTGTTTGCCACTGAATCGGGAGTAGCGCGATATGACGGGAATAATGGCGGTTGGCTACCTACTTGGGAAGAAAACAACGGACTACCAAACAACGCTGGAGAGGAAATCTATGAATTGTGGACTAACGGTATTGATCTCGTCGTCGGTGGCGGCGATGGTGCAAATTTTGGTGGCTTCCAAGGTGGGGCAATTTCTCACTGGGATGGCACTAATTGGAATGTATTCACATCAAATGGCCAAAACGGAATTCAAAGAGGTTATCCAATTACTATGGCTGAATGTGGCGGCCTGCTAAATGTTGGAATTTATGACAACAATGGGGGAATAGAACAAATCGATTTGACAAATTCAACTATTGTCAATACTTTCACTCAAGCATCGCTTGGAGAAGGTGAAGTCTCTGGTGTTGCCTGTGATTCTTCAACTGATACACTCTATGTCACTTTTTACGAAGATGAGCAGCCCATCAAAAAATACAATATGAATACTGGACTCTGGCTAGCAGATATTAATACTCAAACTCACAACCTTCCAAGCGATAGAATTTGGTGGGACGCAATTGGTTATGAGTCAGGTAAACTGATTGTTGGACATGGTCTTGGACAAGATGGGCCGAACATTATTGGTGGCGGTTATTCTGTAATATCTACTACTGGTGCAATTACCAGTCAAGTAAATTCTAACGCCCAAGGCTCCTCAGTGACCTCATTCCAATGGATTGGGGGCGGATGGTTACTTGGCCAAGCTGGAGGTTCATCTGGTTACAGCCGTGTTGATTATTTGGATGCTATCGGCCAAAGTACAGTCTACAATTTACCCGGATTAGTTAGTGGTCAAGTAACGACAATGACTGGTAATAGTACCCACCTTTGGGTTACTACCATCGGAGAGAACGTTGGATTTGGTCAATCAACTGGGGCTGGAATTTTGCAAGGTGAAAGGCAAAATGATGGTTCGGTAGAATGGCAACAAGGATGGACTTTGCCGGCAAACTCTCAAGCCAAAGATACTCAATTGGTTGGTACAGACCTATACATTTCAACTTCTCCTGCAGGATTGATGAAATTAGATACTGTTTCTGGTTCACTCAACCCAATAAACGGGGCATTGCACAATAACATGGATGGATTGAAGTTGGTTGGAACCGATTTAATCATCGGTCTACAGGGCAACTTTGGATCTTCTGCTGGAGTCCAAGTGTTTGATACCTTGACTGATACTTTTGGTAATGGCCGTCTAGTTGCTGGACTACCCTCCAACATAGTAAACGGCTTTGAAACTGATAACAATATCATATATATCGCCACAGATGGAGGTATTGGTAGATGGTCTCTCCAAACCAATGATTGGTTAAATCCGATTACTAGTACAGATGGCCTGCCCTCAAATATAATTCAAGATCTCGTCTACGAAAGCCCTAATCTATGGGCCGCCACACCATCTGGATTAGTAAAAATGGACACTGGTACTGCTTCGATCAACACGCTTACCAGTGCAAATGGCATGATCGGAACATCTACTTGGGGTTTGATAAAAACCACTGATAATGTTGGAAATGTCCAAATCCATGTTAGTCACAACGGCGCTGGAAGTGAAAGACCGGGTATTTCTAGCATCGATGAAGCGTCCGGATTAGTTATTGCGACTCATAGATTTGACCAACTACCATCCAATACAATTACGGCGGTAGCTAGTGATTTCTGGGGCTTACACATTGCTACTGATGTTGGTCCTATGACTCATTGGAATGGTTTGAATAATCAGTTTGAAGACGGTGCATCTGCATTCCAAATATCTAGTTGGCCAATCGAACAACTTGTTAGTAATGGTGATCAAGTAATGGCTATTGGCAATAATGTTGTCACCATACTGGAAGCAACAACGCCAGCACACTCTGTCTCTAAGGTATTCATCATACCAGATGTCACTTTAACTGGCGGAGATATATCTTCTGATTATCTGTGGATAGCCACCGATGATGATGGTCTATTTGGTTGGATGAATAATCCACAATGGACGCCGCTAGAAAGATTTGAGTTGCGCAGGGCTAATCCTCTTAACATGGGATTCAACTTAGTAAATTTAGACATTACAAACATGACCCACCCTGGTGTTCAAATTCAACTGGCTGATACGGTAAATCCAATCACTTTAGACCAAGAGAGCGGAAACCCCGGTGTCCACAACCTGTTATTCCAAGGCGTGCCGTTAGCGTTTTCCTCGCCTGTCAGTGGTGCTGCGACCTGGGCACAATCTAACAGTTTGAAATATGCAGTAACACTCAATCTATCAGATGACCCACAACTATCCAATACTCTACAAGCAGCAGTTGATAATGCCGTTCAAATTAACGGCACCAAATTTGTTCAATTGAACCTCCGTTCACCGATTAATGGCTCATTAGAAGCAAGAATTACTTATGATTACATTAAGTTAGAAACTCCAATCGACCTTACTAATCTTGTAGACCGTCCTGATGATGGCGGTGGCGCATTAACTGCATCTTGGACTCTAGTTCATGATGATGACTTTGCCAGATATTTGATTTACGTCAACGAAGGTCCGTTCACCAGTGCCTCGGGTACATCCGACATCACGGCTGATGACTTAGCAGGTAGAGTGGTAGACAAGACCATCTCCTTGCATAGTAGACTGCAAAGTGAGGTAACCACTGCTAATGGAGTTCCATTGACTGATGGAGTTGCTTATCATGCTGTAGTTGTAGTTGAGTATGATGATGGGCGGCTGGGCAATCCTTCCATGCAACTAGGCCCGGCAATTCCTACTGATGAAATCCCTAACTCTCCGCTTTGGGCAGAGGCTGGGCCACATGAAGGTGGAGAGGATGGAGACCTGGATCTAGAATGGGCTAGATGTACTTCATTAGACTTGGCTAGCACTCGGATTTACTCATCTACTGCTGATATTAATGACGTCTTAGGACTGACACCTACCGCAGATTTACCTCCAACAGAAGGCAATACAACTGTGCTTCAACTAAATCCTGGCAGACCATATTGGATTGCTCTAACTTGTGTAGATGATGCTGGACAAGAGGATATATTCAATCCAACTGTAATTGGCCCAGTAGTGCCAACTGGTGGATTAAATGATCTAACTCCACCGCCTAAATTGGAGAATGTTGAGGCAATAGATACTCCTGATGATGATGGAGGCAGAATCACTATTTCTTGGGATGAAAGTACTGCTGATGATTGTACCTTCTATGCTGTGTGGGTTATGCCTGATGACGGTCTACCAGATATTGAAATTGTACAGCCATTAGATGATTGGGGTTTTACTCAAGCCAAAATAATCGATGATTGTAGTACGACCAGCGCAATAATTGACAATTATGATGGGGTGCAACTTGAAGATGGTCAGTCATATCTACTTGCTGTTGTAGCCTATGATGATTGGTTAAATGTCGATTTGATTGACGTAGACCAAGTCTCAGCAACGCCATTCAAGAATACTGTAGGAAGTGGTGGAACTCCTGATCGTGTTGACTCTGTCAATGCTTATGACCATGCAGAAGATGATGGAACTGCTATTGACGTCGTATGGACTGTTTCTAATGTTGATGATTTCGCCTATTACATTGTCTGGGTCGCTGACCAACCTGTATCAGACTTGAGTGGTGCTTGGGCGGCATTTGGTGATGATCCTGATAAGTGCGGATGTTTGAAGATTGATAAACAATGGATTGATGAAGATAAAAACCCGATTGAACTAACTGTTTCAACCGCGCTTTACAGCCCACCTACTAACATGATGGACCTAACCATGTCGAGCCCACAGTTAATCAAACCGGATATCGAGTTGTTTGTCACAGTTACTGTCCATGATATCAAAGGCAATGTACATTTGACAAATTTACCTGAAGCAGCAGTCACGCCAATCAATAATATTGCTGACACGCAGCCCCCTGCCCGATTAGTTGAGATGGAGTTGAGTGACAGACCTAATGATGATGGAACTGGGCTGTTGTTTACTTTTGATTTGAGTGATGCGAGTGATGTTGGTTCATATGAGATATATGCTGCATCAAATCCATTCACCAGCGTAGTTGCAGGAGGCGGCGGACCAACAACGCCGATTGCCATATTGGACAGAAATCCAGAACTTCCCCATTTAATTGAGATAGTTGCAGGCGACATGCCTGTTGTCACAGGACTAGAAGTATGGGCTACTGTTGTAGCAAGAGATACTGCTGGCAATGCATACTTAGATGACCTAACTGTAGTATCAAGTCAATCTGTTGATGATGGTTTTGATGATTCGGGAGATTATATTACGCCGATTGAAGACCTTAGAGCAGAATGGTTTGATCAAGATGAGATATTAGTTTCGTGGAGTGGCGTCAATAACGGCGAAATTAGAGGCTACAAGATTTATATTTCAGACGAAAATTTTGATGATATAGATTCGGCAATCGAAATCGGGGAGGTTTTGGCTTCAACTAACTATTTGATTAGCGAAGAAATATTTTCTGATCTCGACAATCAAACTACTTGGTATGTGGCAGTATCTCCATTTGATGACTATACAACTAGATCTTCGGTAGTTGCTCTTGAGGTATTACCTGATGATGTAGCTGCTGTGGAAACACCTGAAGATTCCAATGAGAATAGTGACTTTAGTTCACTATTAACTACAACAAATATACTAGCTGCTGGGTTGTTACTTGTTGTACTATTCTTACTGCTTACGATCGTCAGGTCTAGAGGCAACCAACGTATGAGAGATAAATCATGGGAACTACAAGAAGCCACTTGGGGAATTCAAGATGACTTGGGTTGGGATGATGCAGCGCCTGTCAGTGTCGCTCCGCCAGTTGCTGCGCCGCCACAAATTACTCCACAGGTTCAGGATGACATTTATTCCGCAGCTCAAAGGATTGATAATTCAAACCCATATCAAAGAGACCTATACCAGCAGCAGCAACCTGTCTTGCAGTCACAAAATAGTGCCTTACTCAATGAATTAAATAATGAACAAACCCCTAAACCAAAAATCGATACATCATTTTTGGATGACCTATTGTGAGGCGATTGATTGGCTGCTAAGCCTAGAGATTCAGTATTTACCACGGTAATGTGGGATGGTGAATCTAGTATTGCTGATTTTACGGCCCACATAGCAAGGTTAGAAAATCATGCAAAACGGCTACGCATCGAACTGCCAGAAGATTTACCGGCTGTGATAGCTAAGGAGGTTTGTCGCTTCCTCAAAAGCCATGATGAAAACCTGAAGTCCCTTCTTACTATTCGTTATTCAACTTCAGATAATATTTCATTGACCTCAAGGCCTTTGCCCAAACTAAGATCTAGTGAAATTCATGGCAAAACTAGACCACTAAAAAAATGGCTAGGAGAAGTCACTGGAACAAAACATGGAGATTGGCAACCATATCTTGATGCTCGTGATGATGCTGAACAAAGTGGGGCAGATATTTCAATACTAATTGATGAATTTAGTATTGTAGATGCCGATAGAGCTAGTGTAGTGGTTATAGACGAGGATGGGACTGCTTACGTCAGCGATAATAATTTAGCAGTACATGGCATTACGAATGAAATAATCACCCGCAGTTTAAACTCAATTGGAATACCGGTTATGAAAGCGCGGCTGAATGAACGAATGGTTGCTAGATGTGAAGAAATATTAGTTACTGGCACTGGTATTGGATGTAGTAAATTAGTAACCATTGATGGAGAAATAATTGGACGAGAGGAATCATTAATTTTTGAGAAATGTCGTGACCTACTTTCTCAACATTATTCTAACCCGGACACTTGGACAAACATGTGCGAGTATCTACAATAGATGGTATCAATGCATTGGCATCTATTTTGATAGATGATCAATTACTTGGTAATGGGGCGATTGAATTCGGCTCTCCTGATCTAATAATTATGAATTCAGGCGGCCCAGCATCCCATTTAGCCAATAATTCTCTGCTATGCGGCCCGAGTAATACTAGAATAGTAATCAAACAACCTTCATTGCTCAAAACCGAACAAAAATACGATGCTCTATCCGGTGAAATAGTGATTGACTATGATAAATTAAACTTCACCGCTGAAATCGAGGAATGGAAACATGGGTGCTGGTACCATGCTAACATAATTTCAGCAAAAAGTATGGCTGATTTGTTCAACAAATTAACCGAACTAACCCCTAATGTCGACTTTTTATTGAATGATGATGAATTACTACCAAATGGCCCGTTTTGGTCTGGTGCAATATCTTATGATTTAGTCCAATGGACTCAGCCATTAAATCTAACAAATGTGGCTACTGAAGGCGACGTACTTGCTGTTATGTGGCTTATTGAAGATTATGTGATTCACTCAAACGTATCGAATGGGTTTCGAGTGGTGGGCACTAATTCTAAATGGGTTGACCTTGTTTTGAAAACAATTGATAGTAACGAAATTATTTATCAAATAGCAGAACAGTTACCAAATGATTCCATTGAAAAGTCAACACTTTCTGATTTAGAACACATTACCAGTATTGAAAAAATAAAGCAAGCTATCGCTGAAGGTGTCTTATATCAGGTGAACTTTGGTAGATTTTGGTCTGGTAAATTAGTTGAAGCACCTTTGACTATATTTCAACGATTATGTTTAATCAATCCTGCACCATTTTCAATCTTTATTGAAGCACAAGATTTAGGTTTGGCAATTGTTTCATCTTCGCCCGAAACAATGTTAAGAGCAAAACGCGGTAAAATTTCTACTGCCCCAATAAAGGGAACTGTGACAAGGGGAGCTGACCAATCAGAAGACGGAGCCATGATTGCATCAATGATTTCGGACATAAAAGAACGGTCTGAACATCGTATGTTGGTTGATTTGATGCGCAATGAACTGTCCGCTGTATGTGAGATTGGAACTGTTAATCTATCTCGTTTTGATGTAGAATCTTATGCTAATGTCCACCATTTAGTATCTCATATTGACGGTGATCTTGGCCGCGGCAAAACTAGTGCTGACGCATTTGACAGTTTATTTCCGGGGGGTAGTATTACAGGGTGTCCCAAAACAATGGTTTGCGCGGTCATTGATCAGATTGAACAACAAAATCGTTCATTTTATACTGGATCTGCTGGCTGGATTCAACCTCATTCAGGGGATTGCTCGTGGAATATTTTGATTAGAACTCTTGAGGCGCACAGAAACGGCAAACATTGGTACGGAAAGGTTGGCGCTGGAGGTGGCATTACAATTAGATCAAAACCAGAGAGTGAGGTAGAAGAAACGGTTTGGAAAGCGCAAGCTATCCGAAAGGTTTGTGGCTGGCTACCGCCTGAATTCGATAAGACAAATGTTGGGAAATTAGAGCGAACCTCGTTAGAAATTGAGAATTTGTTTAACTATCAAAAATCGGGAGAAATTTTCGCTATAACCAACAAGACAAATGAACTAAATTTACTCAAGGGGCGCGTATTAATTATTGATAATCTTGATTCTTTTACCCTAAACATTGCCCATGCAATCGCCGGACTAGGTAGAGAAATATGTATCATAAACGGTAGAGATTCTGGTGCTGACCAATTAAGTAATGATGACCAGTTGTTAAAGGTATTAACTCAGTATCGGCCGTCGCATATCATCATCGGCCCTGGACCTGGAAAACCACAAGATTCGAAATTAACCATGGCAACGGCTAATTTATCTCTAAATGAACAATTAAACATCCCTGTACTAGGGATTTGTTTAGGCCACCAAGCATTAGGGTTGGCCGACGGTTATCGGCTCATCAAAGACCCAAACGGAGCCGTTCATGGCACTCCGGTAAAGTGTCGCAATGATAATTCAGGACTATTTGCTAAACTTAGCAAGTCTGGAACTTATGTGAGATACAATTCATTACTGATAACCCAATCAAAGGACAATATGTTACTGCCAAATATATTTGATGAAAGTGGCGCAGTAATGGGTTTACGCCATAAATCAAAAAACATACATAGCGTTCAATTCCATCCAGAATCAATCGGTTCCTCCAAAGGAATGCAAATTTTCAGTTCATTTTTGGAACTACAATCGGATGCTTGAAGAATCAAGACCATTTGCAACAACATGAGGGAGTTACATGCCGACATGCAGGTTCTGTTTGGGAACTTTTTCCAGAGACCAATTCATTCATGGAAATGGTCCCCGTGCTCAAGTTTGTATTCGTTGTGCAGTAGACCGTAAAATGGCTTCAGAAGAAGAAATAGCGAACCTCTACAATGAAAAATTACGTAATGCCAGATTATCACTGGTTGCCAGACGATACAGTATGTTCCTCTACATTCCAGTCCTGTGGACGCTTTGGGGGATGTATATCAGTTCAGTAGACCCTTGGGGCCTTTACTTCTTGTTTGTCCTAATTGGTTTAACACTATTTGCTCCTGTTTGGTTTTTCATCCGCAGTGCTCACTTTGCCGGCAACCTTGCAAGGCTCACACCAAATTATGAAAGACCAAAGGGTCACTGATTATTTGGAATGGATCTTAAGCACATCTCCGTCGCTTAACTCATAATCTGCGCCAACTGCTCTACGAGAGCGTCCGTCTACTCCTTTGATGAACCCGTCACCTAAGTCACTGTGAACCATGTATGCTAATTCCTTTGCAGCCAGTCCGACTGGCACTACAAAAGCATCTGGTAGCACTTTACCATCACCATCAGTCCATTGACCTTCATCTTGTACTGGATATACTACGATATGGTCTAATTGATCAAACAATACCTTATCGATTATGTCAGAAACCCCAGTATTCCCACAGGAGGTTAATTTTTGACTCATCTTTTCTAAGGCTTCAATCTGTTTGGTATTCAAATTTTCTTGCTGAAGAATTTCAAAGGAAGAGTTACCTGATTGATAATCAATTATACCTGCTGAAGACGCCCGCATTAAGGCTAATTCCATATCTGCCATACAAGGAATTATTATTCCATTAGCATGGAGTTTAGCAATAACTCCTTCGGGCGACATATCAAACTTATTTGCCGCAATATGGATGGGGAATAACTCACTTCTAAGACAAGTTGCGAGTAAACCAAGAGTTTCGGGACTCCAGTCCCACGGAGGACTAGAATCGCTATTCTGTTGTTTGAATGATTCAAAACCTCTTGTGACTAGAGTTATTGAAGAACCGAGTCCGGTTAATTTTTCATGCAAGAAGCTCAAAATACCTTTTTCTCCTTCTGACTGTACTCTCCTTACACCTCTAGCCCAACTGTCCTCAAGTAGGCCTAAAATCCAATTATCTAATTCCTTTGACAGGAAGTCAATTTCTTGTTGTACCGAAGACGCGGCATTGGTTGAATCTAATTCAGCAGCCTTTGGATTGCCTTCAATGTCTGTTGTACCGGCAGCATCAACCACTTGGATAAGTGCATCACAATTAGACAAATCGGCAAGGAAGGCGTTGCCTCGGCCCCTTCCTTCACTAGCTCCGGGTACTAAACCTGCTACATCTACCAGATAACAGGGCACTAATCGCTTAAAACCAATACAATCACCTGTCCGAGGCTGGCAAATACTGCCTTTACGAGGGTCATCGGGGGAAATCGGTGCTAAACGTCCATCGGCCTCATAGCGTTGCCGTAGCTCTTTACATGGGCAATCAAGTCTTGCAGAAATGAATGCAACTCCTACATTCGGTTCAATAGTACAAAATGGATAATTAGCAATGGCGACTTTAGCAAGTGTTGCGGATGAAAAAAATGTTGATTTACCAACATTAGGCTTGCCGACTAAGCCAATCTTCATAGGAATTCTCCAATCATTCGCCTAAAATTGCCGCGATTAAATCAGCTTTTGTTCCTGTTTCTGCAACACCTTTCTCTTTGGCTATTGAGATTAGTTCTGCTTTCTTTAACTTGTTCAAGTCAGATTTTGACATTTCATCGCTTGCTTCAGACTCTAACACTTCTGCATCAGGTGAAGAATACGCGGCGGCAATCTTTGCTAATGCAATATCAAGTTCTGGTAGATTGATATTGCCGTCGCTGTCAAGATCAATCGCAGCAACAAGTCCGTCTACCTCCCAAGGGGGGAACTCTCCAACATCACTTTTCACCAAAGCCTGTTGGAATTCATACCCATCAATGCTACCTGAATCATCTAAGTCAATTGACTTGAAAAATTCGAATACTGTTTG
>CEQW01061348.1_pt1 | contig 19014 bp, 15 predicted proteins | sample 530891 | NCBI WGS metagenome assembly CEQW01 (sample SAMEA2621066, study PRJEB7988) | marine metagenome | biome: marine biome (ENVO:00000447); feature: surface water layer (ENVO:00002042); material: "saline water (ENVO:00002010), including plankton (ENVO:xxxxxxxx)" | depth 5 m
TACGAACAGACGGTGGGCGGTAGTGCTGATGTGGCTGCACTTATTGATGCCAAAGTCGCCATTGACGCGCACTTATTCGGTGCAATGAGTGGCGTACTTTTGTTTTTCCTTATGTGGTTAACGAAATTACCCTTTCGCAAAACGGCGAAGTAAAAAATAAGGCGCCCATGAAGTGCGCCTTACTCATCTGTTGTTATACCGATAATGACTAAAGGTGAGTTTCAAACAACTTGTAGATACGTCGGTACTCATCTAGCCACGAGCTAGGCTGCACAAAGCCATGGGGTTCGACCGGGTAAATTGCGGTTTCAAAATTTTCTTTTTCTAATTCGATTAAACGCTGCACTAAACGCACGGTATCATGAAAAAACACGTTGTTATCCACCATAGGTGCATTAATCAGTAACGGCTTTTGCAGCCCATCGGCAAAATAGATAGGCGAGCTGCGCTTATAGGCAATAGGGTCGATTTGAGGCGTGTTTAAAATATTCGACGTATAACCGGTATTATAATGCGCCCAGTCTGTTACCGGCCTTAACGCAGCGCCGGCTGCAAATAAATCAGGTTCTTTGAACATGGCCATAAACGTAAGGAAACCACCATAAGAACCGCCGTAGGTCCCAATTCGTGATGTATCCACATTCGCATGGTTGGCTAACCAATTCACCCCGTCTCGTAAGTCTTCAAGTTCTGGTTTGCCCATGTGGCGGTAGATAGCCGTTCTCCAGGCACTGCCATAGCCCGCGGACGCACGGTAATCCATATCTAGCACGACATAACCTTGCTGTGCCAACATGCTGTTAAACATAAACTCTCTGAAATAAAGCGACCAGCCATAGTGTGCATTTTGTAAGTAGCCTGATCCATGGTTAAAAACCACGGCTTTATTCGGTGTACTGCTGTCGCTATTTTTCGGCAAATACAGTCTGGCGTAAATTGGCGCTTCGGTATGGCTTGAAGGTATTTCAATAATGCGTGGTTCAATCCAAGGCATCGCATTGTAGGCGTCGGTGGTACCGAACGTCACTTGCTGGGCAGCGCTATCTTGGCCAATCTGTTTAACATACAACTCAGGCGGACGCTGGATTTTGCTGTGGGTTAACAGCAGCGTTTGTTCGTCGGGACTGAGTTTGTAGTCAGTCATGCCGCCCAAATTCGTCAGGGCTTCTGACTGCAGCGTCTCCACATTCACCCGATAAATCTCGTACATACCGGGGTGCTTGACATTCGCCTTATAGTAAACGTATTTGTCATCCTTGGTTAACGTAGGATGACTGGCCACAAATGAGCCGGCAGTCAGCGCCACAGGGCTTTCATTTAACGCTTTGATATAAAGGTGAGCGTAACCCGTTTCTTCTGATTGATAATAAAGGACATCTGAATGGTGAAGCCAGCCAAACGCATTGTGACGGTAATTAATCCAAGCGTCATTGTGTAAGCGATGTTGATTCACCAATTCGCCATTCTTAAAATTTACTGTCGCAATCCATCGGTCTTTATTGTCCCAGGCCTCCAGCATGACGGCCACTTTTTCACCCGATGTATTCCAACGAATTGTGGGTTTGTTCCAACGGGTAGCAGACATTAACCGAATATCCCGTGGAAGGCGGTTTGTTTCGTAGCGCTCGCCTTTCGCTTCTGCATTTTCTCTTTTAACGTCTGCCAATACGTCTTCGTTAAAGCCGGGTAAATTAAAATACGTCAGTTCACGCTTTTCTCCAGCCGTTAAATCAATTAACCACAATTGATGGTTAACTGGCTTAGCATCAACTACACGCTGACGGACAGACTGGCTCGCAATACGCCCATCTTCTTGAATATAGTGAGGCATAATGTCGGATTTATCGCGAGTTGCTCGTTTTTCTTTAGTGGCGATAATGGCATATCGGCCATTTGGCGAGACACTCACTCCCGCCAAAGTGTGAGCGGCGTCAAAGTAAAATGGCACAGGAGCAATACTGTTATTGTACTCAGCGATTTGACGTTTTTGCGCTGCTTTTTCTGTTTTGTTGTGACGTTGTTTCTTTATGTATTCAATTAAGGTTTGTTGCTCTTTAGCAATGTAATCCTTAGCAGGCTTCACCGGTGAGGGCTTTTCGCCGAATACCCACTGAAGTAGTTCTTCACGTTGACCATTTTCTAAGTTAATGGCAATAAATCTATTGCCATTAAGTGCCATTAGTCGTCCATCGGTCATAAACGACAGCATGGAAAGTCGTGAGCCACCCCGGGTTAACTGGACAAGCTCGCCATCGGTAAACTGAACATACGCACTGTCGCCGTAAAGAAATGCAACCACGCCATCGTTACGTTCTACCCGCTCTTTGAAACGATATTTATGAAGTTGGCTTAACGGTGCCTTTTGTGTTGCCGTTGGCGCGGTTAACGGCGCAATATAGGTTTCTCGATTCACGCTTCCTTCTTCGTTAAGTTCGTAGACTAACGCCTTACCATCGACAGACCAGTTCATAGAAACAGGAAAACGCCCCATCCAACTGGGATCTGACATGATTTTCTCTAACCTAATGACGGTTTCGCCATTCTGTTTGAGCGAGGACGACTGAGAGGTCGATTCCAAGGTATCATTGTTGCGTAAGCCCTTGATATCTTGAGTTATCGCGGATTCTGACGTTACTGCATGAGAGGGAGCTTGCTTCTCCGTAGACGTTGTTTGACACCCTGTGACCACCACTGTCATTAATGTGGTCAAAAATAAACATGACGAAACTTTCATAATTACTGCAATTTCTTTTTAGTTGTTTTAATTTGTACTCAGTATACCCAATTACGCTAGATTTGGGTGCGGCGCTTGCCGCTCACTATTGTCTAACAAACGCATACTTAACCCTAATAACGTTTAACCTAAATCACTTTGCTAATAACGCTGTTTAGCAAAGCCATAATACTAATACACTATAGGACAGCCACTGTGAAGTTATTCAGCCGACACACCATTGCCTCAATACTGACCCTTGTAAGCTTATTCCTTGCCCCCACCGTCAGCGCAAGTGAATGCCCCGCCGTACTTAAATTTATGAAACGAAAATTAAACTCGCAAGAAACCGTCAACCTGTGTGAAGACTACGCAGGAAAAACCGTGCTTGTGGTTAATACCGCCAGTTATTGTGGTTACACGCCGCAATTTGAAGGGTTGGAAGCCTTATACAGTGATTATAAGGATAAGGATTTTGTGGTGTTAGGCTTTCCTTCTCACGACTTCAAGCAAGAAGATAATGACGAAGGTAAAACAGCAGAACTTTGCGAGCTCACCTACGGCGTGAAATTCCCCATGTTTGAACCCACATCGGTGAAGGGAGATGATGCTGATCCCATGTTTAGAATGCTGGCAAAAGCCACGGGGAAAGCACCAAGTTGGAATTTCAATAAATACCTAATCTCACCGGATGGAAAAACCATTACTCACTATCCTGGTTCAGTAAAACCTTCTGATTACGGATTTATTGATGACGTAAAAGCGTATGTAGAAAATTAAGCGTTTGTGTCCATTCCTACACTGGCAAACATAAAAAAGCCCCGCGTGATACGCGGGGCAACAAGCACACTCAACTTGGAACACACTTTAGCGGTAACGTAGAAGATACGTTTCGCCAACTGCAATAATTTAGTCAACAAACTAGCTTAAGAGTTCAACAATTTCGCCCTTCGCTTGCTCAATACTTTTCGTTGCTTGTTCCTCACCCATGTTAAGTCCTTCTGCATAAACAAAATTAATCTCTTTTATGCCAATAAAATTAAGGAAATGTTTTAGGTATGGGGTTTGGGTATCAAAATCTGAGCCCGCATAAATTCCGCCCCGCGCAGAAAAGACGGTTGCAGACTTATTCTCAAGCAAACCAACCGGCCCGGTTTCAGTGTACTTAAATGTAATTCCTGCCCGCGCAATACGATCGAAGTAGGCCTTTAAGCTTGAAGGAATACCGAAGTTGTACATAGGAACCGCAAGTACAATTTCATCCGCCTGTTTGAGCGATTCAATCAGATCATCAGAATGTTTCGCCAATGCAACTTGCTCATCAGAGCGAGCATCTTCCTCTGTCATCCACGCTTGCATCTCAGCCTGCGTTAAATGAGGCAAGGCGAGATCAGCAACATCTAAAGTAGTCACCGACGCTTGGTCGCTCGCCGTCAGCTTATTTAAATAGTCACGCGCTAAGGTTGTAGAGTTACCACTTTCGCCATTTAAGCTAGAAAATACAGCAAGTACCTTTTTCATATCTGTTCTCCAATAATAAAGTGAGCCCACTTTACTACATATTTAAAAGAACAAAAATAAGAAAAAAACCTTACTAACATTTCAAAAAAACGAATGGTAATGCAGAAGGGTATGGAAAGAACACCGATGATATGCTGCAAGAAGCATGATCCTATACATATTTCGTCACGCAATCGAGTTTGCCACAACACAATTAGGAAGAACTAAGATGCAAAGGACCAAGATGCTTCTTGCAAAAATAATACTATCACTGTTTTTACACGAGATGCGACTTTATATTTAACGAACAGCTCTGGCCGCCCGTTAACACCTATCGCCGACGCTAACATTTCCGTTAGCCGTAATACTCCGCGTTTAATGCCTGTAAAAAATCGGCAATCAAATCGTCCGTATCTTCAATACCTACTGATACACGCAGCATATTGTCTGAAATGCCCATCTCTTCGCGTTCTTGGGCACTGTTTTCAAAGTAGATGGTTGGTGCTACGGGCAATGCCAAAGTGCGGTTATCCCCTAAGTGCGTTGCACATATGACCAAATCCAGGTTGTTTAAAAACGCCACGGGGTCAATACCGTCAATTAAGTCGAAACTTAAAATTGCGCCATACCCTGCGTTTAATTGCTCTCGTGCCATAAAGTGTTGCGGGTGATCGACCAAACCTGGGTAAAACACCTTCGCTACGTTAGGATGATTGTCTAAGAAGGTCGCTAGTTTCATTGCATTTTGCTGACTACGCATCAGACGCAGCGCTAAGGTTTCCATTCCCAATGCAATAGCACTAGCAGATTGCGGCGATAATGTTGCTCCTAAGTCGCGCAAACCGCGCTTCTTAATTTGGGTTAAGCCCCATTGTGTTTCATCAGCCACTTGATAAGCCGGCTTAATGCCTCCAAACGCTTTCCAATTAAACAAGCCAGTATCAATAACCGCACCACCCAATACATTGCCATGACCGGCAATGTACTTGGTTAAGGAGGTAAAAATTAATGACGCTTTGTAGTCTTTAGCACGCAGTAACGGTGGCGGCGTCATGGTATTGTCAACCATAAACAGAATGTTCTTTTCTTCACAGAATTGACCAATGGCGTGTAAGTCAGCGACCTGAGTCACCGGATTTGCAACCGTTTCTGTGTACACTCCTCGGGTATTCGGCTGGTAGGCATCCATAACCAATTCAATGTCAGTCACATCGGTATAGGTCACTTGTACACCAAAATCTTTAATGGTTTCAAAGAAACTGCGGGTATTACCAAAAAGGTATTGGCTAACAATGAGGTGGTCGCCAGCTTTAAGTAACGCAAATAAACTGCTGCTGATTGCCGCCATTCCGGTAGCATAGCAAAGTGCACCAACGCCCCCTTCTAACTCGTTTAGCATTGCTTGTAACGCCGCCACAGAGGGTGACGATGAACGAGAGTAAACATGTGCAGCCTGCTTGCCCTGAAATGCATCAATTATGCCTTGGGCATCTTTAAATTCGAACAGAACAGAGTTAGAGGTACTCGTATGAACGCCACCATGTTCAGGCGTATTAAGCATGCGATCAGCATGCACTTGTCGGGTGGTGAATCCCATTTTTGTCACGGGTGAAGCTCCGAAGTCAATATACGCGCCAGCCCCGAATTCTGCCTGACATGACAGGCTCACGCCTTCGCCTTACGCGTAGGACATCGTAAACTAGGGCTGCGTTATGCAGTTTTTAGGATATTTGCCGCAAACATTACCATAAAATGCATAAATAGTTTGCATTTGTTCGTGGATATTCTTGACTTCGCGAATTACCTGCCCAAAAGAGAGGCCATTTTAGCGGTATTAATTCACCTATAGATACTTGCCCGATGTACGACACCTGTTCTGAATATTGAGGATCATTTTTCATTTTTATTTTTCTGTTACCGCACAATATGTTAATAAGCAATTGGTTAAGCACAATGGAAACATGAATTCATGATTATTGCTAACATAAATTTAACAATACTCGCACTCTCTCTTTTATGGTGAACCCACAAAGGGTATAAATGCTTATTCATTAACAAGACACAATTAGGCGAAAGAGTAGATTATGTGTATTTTGTTTATTGCTCGTAGAAAACGCGCTGACTACCCACTTATTATTGCGGCCAATCGTGACGAATTTTACCAGCGCCCTACCGCGCCCTCGGCGTTTTGGAAACATCATCCACACATGCTTGCTGGGCAAGATTTAGAAGCAAGTGGTACTTGGATGGGGGTAACCCGCCAAGGCAAAATTGCTGCCTTAACCAATGTACGCGCGCCATCAGAAATGAAAACTGACGTAAACTCTCGCGGCGAACTCGTGGCTAATTGGTTGCAGCAACCCTTGGCTGAACATCAAAATAACAGCCTCGTGGCGATAGATGAATATTTACAGTCGCTGCATCTATCGCGAAACCAATACAATGGTTATAACCTTTTGTTCGGCGATGTCGCGCATCTGTGTGTTTATAACAACGTGAATGACACCACCCACGGCGTTGAACAGGGCGTGTTTGGTTTGTCGAATGCAGATATTGTCACCCCTTGGCCTAAAGTTACTCAAGGTGTCACTGCATTAAATCAGTACGTTGACGCACAAGCTAAAATTGACTGTGAAGACCTATTTGCGCTTTTGAAACAAGACACAAAAGCCCAGGATCAAGCGCTACCTGACACCGGAATTGGCTATGAGTGGGAAAAGGCACTTTCCTCTATTTTTATTCAGACGCCTAAATACGGCACACGCACCTCAACCTTGCTGCTTGTGGATGCTAATAACGTGCTGACATGGAAGGAAAGAAGCTTTTCAGACACCGGGCTAGCAACGCAAACACGGGAATTTAGTTTTCAAATTTAGTGCATTTTTAGCATGACGCTTTCGCGTTTTATTAAAAAGCCGCTTTATTGAAATATTTTCAACTAATAGGGGTCGTTTTTTCTACCATCGGTGGCATAATGCCTGCCTGCTACTTTTTGCATACCAACGTGAGGACATAACGTGTTTGAAGTATTACCCCATCTCGCCCCAGATCCAATTCTTGGCCTGTCAGCTGCTTATCGCGAAGACACTAACCCTAATAAAATTGATTTAGGTGTAGGTGTCTATAAAGATGAGCAAGGTAATACCCCTATTCTTTCAAGTGTAGCGAAAGCACAAAAGATGCTTTTAGAGACTGAAACCAGTAAAACGTATATTACCCCGCAAGGTAATCAAGGTTTTATTGATGGCATGCTATCGCTATTGTTAGGCAAAAGCAGTCCAGTGTTGTTATCTGATCGTGTTGCTGCAGTGCAAGCCCCAGGCGGTTGTGGCGCACTGCGTATTTTGTCTGAATTACTTGTACGTTGTAACGATAATGCGAAAGTATGGGTCAGCGATCCCACATGGGCAAACCATATCCCGCTCATCGGTTCAGCTGGCCTTAAGATTGAGAAATATCCTTATTTCGACAAAGCGACTGCTAGCATCCGTTTTGATGCCATGATGGAAACACTACGCCAAGTTGAAAAAGGCGATGTGGTATTACTTCATGGTTGCTGCCATAACCCTACGGGCGCAGATTTAACCAACGCGCAGTGGGACGAAGTACTGGAAGTGGCAAAAGAGCGTGAGTTCTTACCCTTTATCGACGTTGCATATTTAGGTTTTGGTGAAGGTTTAGACGAAGACGCCTACGGCCTTCGCTTACTCATTGAAAACCTGCCTGAAGTTATCGTAGCGGCGTCTTGCTCGAAAAACTTTGGTTTGTATCGTGAGCGTGTAGGTCTCGCCGCTATTATTACCGAAGACAGCAAAACCCGTAATATTGCACAAGCGCAAATTCAATCTATTGCTCGTGGCATTTACTCTATGCCGCCTAGCTACGGTGGCGCTTTGGTGGATATCATTTTAGCTGACGAAGCACTTAATAATGAATGGGTAAGCGAAGTTAATGATATGCGTGAGCGCATGAAAACGCTGCGTGCTATGTTGGTGAAAAATCTTCACGAGAATGGCTCGCCGAAAGATTTCAGCTTCGTAAACGATCAAAAAGGCATGTTTTCGTTCCTGTGTATTACCCCAGAGCAAGTGCGCGAAGTTCGTGAAAAACACAGTGTCTACTTCGTCGACTCAAGCCGCGTAAACATTGCAGGCATTAACCAGCAAAATGTTGAAACCTTAGCGAAAGCGCTGGTATCCGTACTCTAAAATAGGTGTGATACACAGAATACATCTGTGTACCAATACCCTAAATAGAAAAGTCGCCATGCTTTTTAAAAGCTGGCGACTTTTTTGTTTTATTTGCTCTATTTGCTAAGCATGTCAATTCGGTGTCATACTCCTATCACCGATAAAATGAGGCACAGCAAACCCATGAAAATGAACCGCCTAGTAAGCCAGTTTACCAAGAACATCACGCCTCACGTTGAAGCTGAGCTTCGCCTGGCCCAACTAGCCAGCTCAAATAACCAATCGTCGAAGGCGTTTTTTCACTTAGAAAATGCCCATGTACTTGGGCAAGAGTCTACGTACTGGCACGTAAAGGTTCATTTGCTGATGTTTTTGTGGGCCATTAAAAATACAAAACTCTCTGAATGTCTCGGGCAAGCTTTTCGTTTAGTTGGTGCTTTAACAAAAACGGCGCTGGGGCTGGTACCTAAAGGTAATACCGGAGGGAGCAATATAAGCCCGTTTAAAACACTCCCCTTACGACCTGAGCATGCTAGGGCCATCCAAGCCGCTAAAGGTATTTAAAAACGCGGATAAAAAAACAGCGTTTCATCAAACGCTGTTTTTTATTTAGTCAACGGGATTGGCTAGCCGAGTTCGCCTCGGACTATGGCGGCCCCGGCACTCAGCACTTGCATTTTACCTTCGGCAACAGTGCGTGAAAGCGGTGTCATACCGCAGTTTGTTGACGGGTAAAGCTTGTCTGCATCAACAAACTGCAGCACTTTTCTTAAGGTGTCAGCCACTTCCTCAGGGGTTTCTATGGTATTCGTTGCGACATCAATTGCGCCTACCATGACCTTTTTACCACGTATAAGCTCAATTAAGTCCATTGGCACCCGTGAGTTTTGACATTCTAACGAAACAATATCGATAGTAGAGCTTTGTAACTTAGGAAAAACATCTTCATACTGACGCCATTCTGAGCCCAGTGTTTTCTTCCAATCGGTATTCGCTTTAATGCCATAGCCGTAGCAGATATGCACGGCGGTTTCACATTTAAGGCCCTCTGCTGCGCGCTCTAATGCCGCTATGCCCCAATCGTTGACTTCATCAAAAAATACATTAAAAGCAGGCTCATCAAACTGAATGATATCAACCCCAGCCGCTTCTAGCTCTTTAGCTTCTTGATTAAGTAACTTTGCAAATTCCCATGCGAGCGCACCACGATTCTTGTAGTGGTCGTCAAAAAGCGTATCCACCATTGTCATGGGGCCTGGCAAAGCCCACTTAATGGGTTGCTTGGTGAGTTTACGCAGAAACTTAGCATCTTCCACAAATACCGACGAAGGACGAGTAACCTCATCCACCACCATTGGCACACTGGCTTCGTAACGATTGCGAATTTTAACTGTTTTACGCTTTTTAAAATCGACACCATTGAGCTGCTCAATGAATGTGGTGACAAAATGCTGGCGAGACTGCTCACCGTCACTAATGATGTCTATACCAGATTGTCTTTGATTTTGAAGGGCTAAGCGCAGTGCGTCTTGTTTCCCTTCGACTAATTCTGCGCCCTGTAACTTCCATGGTGACCATAGCGTTTCAGGCTGAGCGAGCCACGCAGGTTTAGGTAGACTTCCGGCGATTGACGTAGGTAATAGTGTATTCATGTTTGATACTGCTTATAGGTAAAGTAAATTAAAGGGCGGCGCTAGCTGACCACTGCTCAAGGGCAGATTGATACGGTTTTATGAAGTGCTCTTCTACGTATTTCCCCTGTTTCACTGCTAATTGGCTACGCTCTTCACGATCGTAAACAATGCGTGTTAAAGAGTGATCTTGTTGTCGCAATGAAGGCTTATAACAAGCTCCGGCGACTGCATTCGCGTTATAAATTTCAGGGCGATAAATTTTTTGAAACGTTTCCATTGTGCTGATAGTACTGATTAGCTCAAGATGGGTGTAATCATTGAGAAGATCGCCAAAGAAATAGAACGCTAGCGGAGCCACACTGTTCGGCGGCATAAAATAACGCACCTTCAGCCCCATTTTGTTGAAATACATTTCGGTTAGCGACGACGAATCAGGCTGATATTCGATACCCAATACAGGGTGACGATTCTCGGTTCTATGATAGGTTTTATTTTCTGACACACTTAAGCAGATAACCGGCGGTTTCTTAAAATGGGTTTGATAAACATCAGAATTAACAAAGTGTTTAAATATCTTGCCGTGCAACTCGCCGAAATTCTCTGGTATGGCGAATTTAGGCTGACCCTTATTGTAGTCAGATAACACAATGCTGAAATCGTAATCGCGCACATAGGATGAAAAGTTATTCCCCACTATGCCTTCAATGCGTTTCTGGGTATGCGTATCGACGATATTCGTTTTCAAAACTTCAATGCTTGGGAACGTTTCCCCATTGCCTTTTACATCGATATCCACAGAGACGATTTCGAGTTCAACAGAATAGCGATCGCCCGATGCATTATCCCAATGTGCGAGTGCGTTAAATCGGTTATCAATCATTGCCAGCGTATTACGCAAGTTTTCTTCACGCTGAGCGCCGCGCGCTAAGTTTGCAAAGTTAGTAGTAATACGGGTATGGCTAGATGGACGATAAGATTCATCAAAGCGCTGGTGCTTTACGGTAAATGTGACATCTTTATTCATTGCAATCTACTGTGTTGTATTTTGACAAGTTAAACCTAATGGCGACATGCGCATTGTGCGCTTAACGAGGGTTATACGCGGTTTAACCCATGAATAAAAATGACATTATTTCATTAATTAATGAAAAATCCTCATAGTTTGAAATGTGAGCGTAGAAAAAAGAACGAAAAGAAAGGAGAAAGCGCGCAAAGTTACTTGGCGCGCATGCCTTGGGTAAGCAGTCTGTCTAGGGAATTAGCAAAGTTTTGTTTGTCTCGCTGGGAGAACGCTTTAGGCCCACCTGTGTGTTCGCCGCTTGAACGTAAGGTATCCATAAAATCCCGCATGGTAAGCGCAGCACGAATAGAAGACTTGTCGTATTCATCCCCTCGAGTATTAATGGCGCTGGCATTTTTCGCGAGCAAATCTGCGGCTAACGGGATGTCATTGGTGACCACAAGGTCACCTGGCTGCACTTTCTCAACAATATAGTCATCGGCGGCATCAAAACCTGCGGGCACCAATGTCAGGGTGATATGTTTGTCTGGTGGTACAGACATAGAATGGTTCGCAACTAAAGATAAAGGCAGACCAGTACGTCGGGCTGCCTTAAAAAGTATATCTTTAATGACACTAGGGCACGCATCAGCGTCTACCCATATATGCATAGTAAAATCTCGTTCGCTTTTATTTTTACGCTAGCATACCACCATCAACAACCACTGTCGTGCCTGTCGTATAGCTTGAGGCATCGGACACGAGGTACAACACGGTGCCTGCCATTTCGTCAGGATCCGCTACCCGTCCTAGCGGGATAACCTTAAGGGCGTGTTTTAATATTTGCTCATTGGTGGTGAGCGCTGAAGCAAACTTAGTATCGGTGAGCCCTGGCAATAACGCATTAACACGAATATTCAGCTTTCCACACTCTTTGGCAAATGACTTAGTCATGCTAATAACCGCAGCCTTAGTGATAGAGTAAATGCCCTGCATATCGCCAGGGGTCACGCCGTTAACTGACGCCGTATTTAAAATAACACCGCCACCCTGCTCTTTCATCATCTTGCCCGCTTCAATGGACATAAAGAAATAGCCACGAATATTAACATCAACGGTTTTATTGTAGGCGCCTAAATCGGTATCAAGGATGTGACCGAAATAGGGGTTTGCCGCCGCATTGTTTACCAATATATCTAGCTTTTTAAACTCTTGCTTGATCGTGGCAAAGGTATCCGTAATTTGTACCATATCGCCCACATGGCAGGCCATGGCTGTTGCTTTACCCCCGGCATCTCGAATGGACGACGCGACCGCTTCGCAGCCGTCTATTTTGCGGCTAGATACAATAACGTGCGCACCATACTGGGCTAAAAGTCGAGCAATTGACTCTCCAATTCCGCGACTCGCACCAGTCACTAGTGCCACTTTTCCCGTTAAATCAAATAAATCTTTCATGTATTTTGTCCTTTTTCACTCTGTTTGCCTAAGCCAACATTCCACCATCAAGTACCACAGATTGGCCCGTCATAAACGATGACTCATCACTACACAACCAGGCAATCGCATTGGCAATTTCCTCAGGCTTGCCCAACCGTTTCATTGGGTTTGCCGCAACCAGCCCTTTTTGGCCTCGCTCATCTAATTTTGACAACACCCCTTGTACCATAGGCGTATCAACAAAACTGGGGCACACAGCATTAATACGAATATTGGCTCTGGCGTACTCAACAGCGGCAGATTTCGTTAAACCAATAACGCCATGCTTAGATGCGCTATAAGCACTGATCATGGGTGCTGATCGCAACCCTGCTACCGATGCCACATTAATAATGTGCCCCCCACCTGTTGCCGTCATGTGTTTAAGCGCATTTTTCATGCAATACCACACACCGGCCAAATTCACTTGAATGTTTTTCATAAACATCTCATCGTCAACATCGGTCATGGGAGAGGGGAAATGGTCAATACCCGCGTTGTTGATGATCACATCAATTTTTTCAACCTGGGATAAGGCGCTTTCAAACATGGCTTTTACTTGCTCAGGGTTTGTCACATCCACAGTCACCGCATAAGCTTTGCCGCCAGCGGCTTGTAATTCAGCGACTAAGGCATTCGCGTTTTCTTCATTCACATCGGCCACGCCAACAATAGCGCCTCTGGCACATAAGACAGTCGCCGACGCCGCACCAATACCAGAACCTCCGCCCGTTATTAAGATATGTTTACCTTCAACATTTGCCGCTACGTTCATTCGTTGTGCTCCACATTTATTCTGTTAGAAATAGCTTGCTTTAACGTTGTTGCATGTAGCATTTTGGCCACGCAACACTTCTATATCTCTTGAAACTAAGGGTAATTCCCAGTGTAAAAAGTATTCTGCTGCCGCCAATTTACCTTCGTAAAAGTCCACATCATGACCCTGTATACCCGTGCTTAATGCACGCTCTGCCACATTGGCTTGGCGCAACCAAATCCAACTCACCACACACGCTGAAAATATGCTTAAAAAGCAACTTGCGTTGGTCAGTAGTACAGATTGTTTGTCTGATGTTAAGTCTTTGCCGGCCTGTTGAATTAGTGCACCTAATTCGTCTAAGTAGGGTTTTAGTTTTGCAGCCAGAGCCTGTGCTCTAGGGGTTTCTGCACGGGTCATGTCATCAGTCACGCGGGTTAGCAACACTTGTAAACCTTTACCCTCGTGTTGCCATAGCTTTCTTCCCAACAAATCTAGCGCTTGAATACCGTTGGTTCCCTCATGAATAGGGTTAAGTCGATTGTCGCGCCAGCATTGCTCAACAGGGTACTCTCGGGTGTACCCTGCCCCCCCTAATATTTGAATAGCGAGATCATTCGCCTTGGGGCCAAATTCTGACGGCCATGCCTTAAAAACAGGGGTTAATAAATCCAGTAATTGAGAGAGTTCTGCACGCTTTGCTTCATCGACTTCGGTTTCTAATTCGTCAATTAACATACTGCCATAAAGGCACAATGACATGCCGCCCTCACAGTAGGCTTTTTGCGCTAGGAGCATTCGCCGTACATCACCGTGATTTATAATTGGCGTTGGGTCGTCCTCTGGCGCTAAATGGGGTGCTGCCCGGCCTTGCGTTCTATCTTTGGCATAGTCTAATGAGTAACGGAACCCTCTATAGCCAATCATGGCCGCGCCATAACCAACGCCTATACGAGCCTCGTTCATCATCATAAACATATACCGCAAGCCTTGATGGGGCTCACCAATCAAATAGCCGTGGCAATCGCCATTTTCACCGAAGGTTAATGCGGTAGAGGTGGTACCACGGTAGCCCATTTTGTGTATAAGCCCCGCTAATGTTACATCGTTACGCTTATCCGGGTTTCCTTCCTCATTCAATCGGTACTTAGGCACGGCGAACAGCGAAATGCCTTTTACCCCAGCAGGCCCACCTGGAATTTTTGCCAAAACTAGGTGAACAATGTTGTCAGACAGCTCGTGTTCTCCGCCTGAAATATAGATTTTACTCCCCTTTACCCGGTAACTGCCGTCACTTTGTAACTTTGCAGAAGTGCGAATATCAGCGAGTGATGAGCCAGCGTGAGGCTCGGTTAAGGCCATGGTGCCAGTAAAATCCCCGCTAAGCATCTTCGGCAAAAATGCCTGTTTAATTGTATCTGAGGCAAAATGCTTAATTACATTCGCGGCAGCAGCGGTGAGAAAAGGGTATGCAGTGGAAGAGGGGTTGGCGGCTAAGAAGTAGCCTGCGCACGCATTCATCACCGTTACCGGTAATTGCATCCCACCCTCTTCAAAATCGAAATGACCCGCAATAAAACCGGCATCACGATAGGTGTCAAAAGCGTCCTTTACCTCATCAATCATTGATACTTTGGTGCCATCGAAGGTGGGCTCGTTCTTGTCTGCGGTGGCGTTATGGGGCAAGAACTTCTCTTCCGCCATCTTTTCAGCCATATCTATAACCGCATTAAAGGTTTCAACATTGTGTTCGTTAAAGCGAGTTCGACTGCACAGGCCTGCCGTATCTAAAACTTCATATAGTTGGAATTGCATTTCTCGACGAGGAATGAGTTGGTCGGCCATAATGATCTCCACGAATAATTGTTAATGCATTGTGTCATATTCGTTACCATGGCATCATTGTCATTAATGACACAATTATGGTGAAAACTGCCAACCATAATTTAAACTTATCCACTCAAATAAATTATATTACTCATATGAATAGAACGCCTTTTATTGTTACTGTGTTCGGCTTTGAACATGCACTGGCGTCGGCCATTACGGGGGCGTTAGATTTGTTTGCTTTTGCCGGTATCAGTTGGCAGCGTATCCATCATCAACGCCCCACGCCCCAATTTACCGTGCAATTAGCGAGTTCCCACGGCCAACCCATTGTGTGTTCAAACCAATTAACACTGACCCCTCATTTAGCCATTGAAGATGTGGCACACACGGATATTTTGCTTATTCCCACCATTGGCGGCGATATTGATACTGTGCTGCAAAACAACGCAAATCAATTGGTTCAGTTACGACGGTTACACAAGCAAGGTGCGGATATCGCTGCAAACTGCACAGGCACATTTTTGCTAGCAGAAACGGGAATTTTGAATGATAAAGTCGCCACGACCCACTGGGGTTATGCAGATAAATTCAAAGCGCGCTATCCAATGGTAAATGTACAGCCAGATAAAATGGTGACCGAAGATAACAGCGTGTTTTGTGCTGGTGGCGGAATGGCGTGGATTGACTTAGCCCTGTTGCTCATTGAACGGTATTGCGGGAACGGCATAGCAAGTGACACAGCCAAATCTCATGTACTCGATTTGTCCCGAGCTAATCAAACGGCCTATGCAAGCAGTCGACAATTTAAGTTTCATCAAGACAAAGATATTTTGGCCGTCCAACACTATATTGACGCCCATCTGCACACGCCGATGACCCTCAACGAATTAGCGGGAAAACATAATCTTACGGAACGCACGCTTATTCGTCGGTTTAAACATGCATGTGGGTTTACCCCCTTACAGTACTTACAACGCATCCGGTTGGAACGGGCGCGGAAACTACTTGAAACCACGCATGCACCTATAGAGAGCATAGTGAACCAAATTGGATATGAGGATCTCAGTTCCTTTTCACGACTTTTCAAAAAGAACACTAGCCTCTCCCCATCGCAGTACCGGTCTAAGTTTCAGCGGTTTTAATTTATTAAAAATAAAGTGAAGTTTTTATTAACCGAATTGTGTAAACTATCTCGCCGCGTGCATGATGATTATTTTATGCACCAAAACACTACAAAAGTATAAACTACAATTCTTGGTGGACACATGAGAACACACAACTTAGCGACATTAGCGCTGGCTATCAGCACAGCGTTTAGCGCCCCCGTTCTTGCTCAAGACACAGAAACGACAGAAAAAAAACAATCTGCGCTTGAACAAATCACAGTTACAGCCCAAAAACGCACCCAGTCAATTCAAGAAGTACCTATTTCCGTTGCTACCCTAAGCGGAGAAAAGTTTGAAAGCCTATTCTCCGGTGGAGAGGATATCCTGGCACTTGCTGTACGCGTTCCAGGCCTTTACGCAGAATCGTCCAATGGACGCGTTGCCCCTCGATTTTACATTCGCGGATTAGGTAACACCGACTTTGACCTAGCGGCGTCGCAGCCAGTGTCAATTATCATGGATGAAGTGGTTATGGAAAACGTTGTACTAAAAAGCTTCCCGCTTTTCGACGTACAACAAGTTGAAGTACTTCGCGGTCCTCAGGGTACGTTATTTGGACGCAATACCACTGCAGGTATCATTAAGTTCGATACGGTTAAGCCCACTCAAGATGTTGAAGGTTATGCAAAGGCTGGTTTCGGCTCTTACGGTACGATGAACTTTGAAGGTGCTGTCAGCGGTGGACTTACCGATGAGTTATCAGCACGTCTCTCATTACTTTCTCAAGAACGTGATGACTATATTGATAACGCGGCTTCTGGTCAAAAGGACGCACTAGGCGGCTATGACGAAAAAGCGTATCGCTTGCAACTTCTGTGGGAACCGTCGGCAGACTTTTCTGCGTTACTGAATGTCCACGGTCGTGAGTTAGAAGGCACAGCGTCCATATTTCGCGGTAATGTCTTCGATGAAGGTAGCAATGAACTTAATGATAGCTACGATCGTGACACCGTCAATTATGATGGTGATTTAGAGGCCGATGGCACCGACAACAATCCTCAAGAATACGAAGGTTTTGGCGCGTCTCTTAAGCTTGAATATGATATGGACGAGGTCACTTTCACCTCAATTACCGCCATGGAAACTGCCGAAGGCTCAAGCCTTGGCGATATTGACGGTGATGCTATTGCCTCGCAAAACTTTGTCACCCAAGACGACCTCAACGATTTGGAACAATATACCCAAGAATTTCGTTTAGCGAGCAATACCTCAGATGCGATTAACTGGCAATTGGGTGCCTTTTACTATGACGCATCCTTCAATGTTACCACCACTGATGGGTTCTTCGGTGCGACGACGGTATTCCATGATAACCAAACCTGGGCCCTGTTCGGCCAATCGTCTTACCAAGTTAATGAAAGACTAAACATCACTGGCGGGATCCGTTACACCCACGATAAGAAATCTCTGATATTGGGTGAACAAAATGCAGATAGTTTGGGCGTATTGCTAGGTTTTGTTAGCGTTCAAGCGTATGACGACATCATGGTTGATGATGGGCAAACCAGCTACGAGTTAAGTGCAAATTATCGCGTGACCGACGATATGTCAGTATTTGCTCGCTATGCGAATGGGTTTAGAGCGCAAAGTATACAAGGGCGTGCGGTTGCATTTACAGAGTCTCCATCGGTGGCTGACGCTGAAACAATTAACTCATTTGAAGTGGGTGTTAAGTCGGATTTACTGGATGACACGCTACGCTTAAATGCCGCAGCATTTTTCTATACCGTCGACGATATGCAGTTTTCAGCCATCGGCGGTTCAGATAACCTAACCCAGCTGGTGAATGCCGATAAGGGCGAAGCGTATGGCTTTGAAGTTGATGCTCAATGGTTGGCCACTGATGAGCTTACATTCACTGCAGGTTATAGCTACAACCACACTGAAATTCAAGATGACACTTTGACCGTTGCGCCATGTGGAGCAAGCATAGCCACTGCTACCCAAAGCCACTGCACTGTATTAGACGATCGTCCTGACGGTTACAATGCGGTCATCGACGGAAACCCCTTCCCCCAAGCACCAGAGTCTATATTCAACTTTACTGCGCGATACACCATCCCTATGGGTGATGACGGTGAGTTCTTTGTATTCACTGATTGGGCATTCCAGGGCGAAACAAACATCTTCTTATACGAAGCTGCTGAATTCAAAACAGACGATAATTTCGAAGGTGGCCTACGTATTGGTTACGAGAACTTTGCTCATAACTACACGGTGGCCTTGTTTGGACGTAACATTACCGACGAACATAACGTTAAAGGTGCAATCGACTTTGCAAACCTGACTGGTATTGTTAACGAGCCGCGTATCTGGGGTGTTGAGTTTAAATACACCTATTACTAAACGGCGTTTTTGACCCATTCTGGTTTACCAAAGCGGCAATGTAATTCATTGCCGCTTTTTTATATAAGGTAAGCAACGTATTAACACCATTGTGCTTAGCCATGGTAAACCCGGCCGTAATACTCACTGACTTGCATCCATTAATGTACTAGCTATGCTGCTAAGTGAACATCCCGACACGTCCCTTGCACTAATTGCTGTAATTTTTTACACACTTTTACCCAGCGCGTCACACGTTGGTAATAGACTTGTTCAATTAATACTCCTTTCTCATCAAAAAGGAAGCTGGCTAACTTGCCTTTGTTCGACGGCAGATAGAAGTGATGCACCGTAAAATAGCGCGACAGCGGAGCATGAGATATTTTCGTATACATACAAAAAGGCAGAGTATCGGCTCCC